>ERZ791914.476-NODE-476-length-39133-cov-4.102539_pt1 | contig 39133 bp, 56 predicted proteins | sample MGYA00510140_ERZ791914 | MGnify/ENA primary metagenome ERZ791914 (study PRJEB30046, sample SAMN00792079) | human gut metagenome | study: EMG produced TPA metagenomics assembly of the A metagenome-wide association study of gut microbiota in type 2... | reverse complement strand
ACGCCTTCAACCTTCACCGTATAAGTCTCTTTCATCTTGCTTCGCCCATAGTCGCCATATGTTTGCAAGTGAGCTGCCAGCGCGATGTCGCATGCTTGGCGAGCTAAAGGTGATTGCTTACTTCCTCGATTGATCAGTCGCATATAATCTCCTTGAGGGAGGGTTACCCCTCCCGGTCTCGTCAGGCCACGTATTCCGGTTTCATATCCGCCAGGGTGATGCTGAATTGATCGTGCAGTTCATCGCCTAAGTGACGCTTTGAAGATGCAAGCATGCGCTCGGCTTCAGCGAACCGTTCGGCTGCATGCGGCTCGTCGGGCTGGGGCAGGGATTTAATAGCCTCCTCAACCTTGTTGCGTGCATCCACTAGGTAATAACGCTTTACGGCTTTGTTTTTCAGCTCGGTGAATAGTGCGGATCCCAGCGTAGCTTTCGCCGTTTCAATGTCGGCACGCAGCGATTTGGCGCTATCCACGTCCTGAGCAGATTCGATGCGTTCGCGGAAATCATCGGCAAGAGAGTCGACATTTACCGACGATTCCTGTGCGCTTTGCGTGGTTGTGACGGTGTCACCTGAGATATCAGCCAGGCTAACGCGTTGCGGCGTTGGGTTGATCTCTTTTTCTGTGCGCTGTTCAATCTCATCAGGGGTGTACACACCAAGAACAACTGCAGGGCAATATAGGCGCGCCCAGTATTTGAGTGCCAGATAAGCGATCTGCTGTTTCGGGTTTGATACCCAAAGTGGAGAATTACGTGTGATTACGCTGGAGAGGAAAACAGGCTCTCCCCAGGTGATATCACTTTCACCGCGAATAACGGCACCTACCCGTACCGACAGTCCTTGTTCATCAGCACTTTCCCAACCGCGTACCATTTCTTTCTTGTCGTACGTCCCGCCACCTTTCGCAGGCTTTTTAACGGTTATCTCGCGGCTGCTGGCACATTTCGACCAGTCGCCCTCGTACTCATAGTGAAAGCGGCCAACGATGGCGTTTGAGCTGGAGATCACCGCATTAACCAGTTGCGCTTCGTATCCCAGGACACCGTTAACCAGGTGCGTCTTTTGCGCCACGGCGTAAGGGTTCATACCCCACTGCATCGCCTGCATGATGATGGCCATGCAGTCTGCCGGATTGCCGCGGAGGTGCTCAGGCACCGTTACGGCTGCCTGTGCCATCAACCCGGCGACAGACTGAAGCTGGGTTAAAGCCTGCACGTTGAAAATGGCATTGCTGGCTGAGATCGTGTTTGGAGTCTGCTGTTCAGCGGTTACGATATTCGTGTTTTCCATCATCATTCCCCTTATGCCTGAGTACGCAGCGCTTCAAGGCGGCGCAGGTCGAAGTCGTTCAGTTCGTCGGTGTAGTCAGCAGTGATTGGCGCTGGCCATTCACCTGTGTCGAATCCGGTTGCGATATTGCGCATCGCTTTGCGGTACTCGAGCATACCCAGCTCCAGTAGTTCAGCGGATGCCTCGATGATGGCGATCCAGTGGTAGTTCTCGTCTTTGTTGACGAAAATCCAGAAGAACTGATCCAGCGCTGCGGTTTCGCAGTACATAGCCGCGCTCAGGTGATAATCACGTTCAATAATTTCCCGGTGTAGCCTGGCGCGCAGGCTTTCCTGCTTAACATTCCACATGCTGATGGTTTTCAGGTCTGCACCTATACGCACGCCATCCAGGTCGATCTCAAGGTCAGGGCGCACACGAACTTCCAAGCCCGTCTCCTCGTCAAAACCAAAGTAGCTCACCTCAACGGCTCGGCTAGGGTGGGTCAGCAGCATGCCGGCGGTCGGGTGTGCCAGAAGCGCTTTTTGAATATTCAGCGCGGTGCTCAGCTGCTGGCGGGTGACCAGCACTTTTCCTTCCGGGTTATCGCGCCAGGCATCCAGCAGTTCGTCGGCAAATACGGCATCTGGTTTGACTGCCTTCACGGCCTGGATCATGTCTGCTTTGGTACCGGACACTTTCAGTGGTGCCGGTTTCTGTGCTTCCTGAGCCACAAGGTCAGGGTTGATGATTGCCAACTGCTCCAGCAGCGCGTCACGGCTGCCGCTGGTTTTAACCGGCGGCGGCAGGGTGGCGTTGTACTCTTTAATGCATGCCTTCATTGCCGTCGCCGTCTGCTTCTGGTCACCATCAATACGCTGGAAGTCAGCTGGCAGCGCCATATAGTTCTGTGCCGTTTCTTCCAGGTTAGCGCCAAGCGGAACCTGCGGCGGCAGGGTGGCGTTGTACTCTTCCAGTAACACCTTGATGTCGTCGGCAGACAGCAGCGCCGGCAGGCTGGCATTGTGCTCATCGATAAAGGCGCGCAGGGTCGCGGCCGTTGTGAATGCGCCTTCAGGGATCACCGGTTCAACGCTGAATTCTGCGTCCAGTAGTTCAGGCTGCAACGCCAGCGCATGCACCAAGTTGCCCATGTCCAGCACCGCTGAGCGCTCTTTGACGATGGTTTTCTCTACGTGGCGCGCATTGAAGTACATCAGCGAAACGCGCGCATCTTTCACCTGGGTTGAGCTGATGCCGTTGGCGGCGTGGTAAACCTCGTTTGGCAGCCCTTCATAGCGGCCTGGCTCGAAATAAGCGGGATAAACAACAGCTGGTTCGTCAGATTGCGCTTCTGGCTCGGTTTGTGCTGCAACTGGTTCGGTTTGGCTTACAGAATCGCTATTTTTGGCGACAGAATCCGTATTCTGGTCTACATCGTCCTTCTGGCTGGTATCTGACTCTTCACCAGACTCCAGACTGCTTTCGCCTAGCTGTACTTCATCACCAGCTTGTTTTTCATCACTGACAGTTTCTTGAACCTGCACATTGCTGGTGGTCTCCGTAGCCTTTTTCGTGCCATGAGTTGCTGAGTTCTGCAGCAAAGCCGTAACGTCGAATATTCCGTTGCCGACATTTTTAACCAGTTCTTGTTCGACTTTCTGCGGTTGTGCTGCCGCTTCCTCTGCGCGGCGGCGTGCTCCTTCTTCACGCACGCGTTGCAGGTTCTCTTCGTGAGTGCAGAAGGATTTGCGCGGAGACTCCTTACCTTCAGGTTGGGGAATTTCCTGTGCTGCGGGTTCAGCCTCATGCAACGGCAATAACTCGACCGCGGAATTGAACGCGGCTGTCATGGTCTGGTTAACAAATTCCAGGTGAGCGACAGGAGTTAAATGAATATTTTCCGGTGCGATACGTACCAGGTTAAAAATAGCCGTGCGGTTAACACCCAGAACGCCTGGCTGATTGCGCAGGATGTTGCTCCATGATTTCCATGGTTCTTCTTTTTTGGTCACGATTTCTTTAGCGCGACGAAGAATGCTGCCCGGGATCTCGAAGTGGTTGAAGTCCATAGGCAGAAGGGCACACGCAATCTCTAAATCGAGAGTGTCCAGTGTGTGGTGTGCGTCAGGTCCACGGTCAGTGACGTAACCGCCGTCGGCATTAGTGCCGGAATCAGTACGCTGCACACTACTGATGCGATTACCGGCGGCCCATTCGCGAACGAGGATACCGCGGTCGATGTGATCTGTAGCGAACCACAATTTCAAAAACTGGATTAAGGTTGCGAGTTCAGGGATTTTTCCATCGACAGGGAAGACTTTCTTAACGGCATTCACGACTTTATGAATATCGTGCTCAATGGCTTTTTTGAATGCTTCCACATTCTCAGCTGCCAGCAGCAGGTTCTGGACGTACGCGTCATCGGTGTCCATCTCAAGGCGGACAATCTCATTTTTCTGCCCTGCGTCGATGTGATAGAGATATTCACCATCACCGATGAACTGAGCCAGTACGCGCTGGCGGAATGGCAGGGTGGCAACAACGATCAGGTTCGGTTGCTGTGTCTGCTGGGATTGCTCTTCGGTATCGACTTCACCATCAACGACGCCACCTTCTGCCCGGCCGTTCTCGTCGGTCTGGATACCGTCCTCAACAGTGAGATCTTGACCCGTTGTAACGTCAGCAGCGTTGCTGGTTTCAGTTTTGAGCAACTGCAACTTACCACTGCGCCAGTCTTCTACCAGTTGATTGCGGTCACCGGCATCGGTGTTCACCCAGTCAGACATGAATGCAGCGATCAATCTTGGTTCGTGCTCTTCGTCTGGTGTGAAAATGTCCTTAACCGCCCGAATCATTTTCCACTCAGCATTCAGGCTGAGTTTGGCGGTCGCGGGCACATCGTTCCTTGCCACAAGCAGGCTATGGAGATATGTATTGCCTTCATCCAGTGACATTTCGCTGGCAGCCAACTGCTGCTCTTTAGTGACGTGGGTTTGGTATTTATCGTTCATCAGATGGACGGCAAAGCGGACCGCTGGAGTACGGTTTTCAACTGGGACAATTTCGGACGCAGTCGCATCTTCAACGATTACGGTCGGAGTAGGTGTGTAGGGGGCGTCAACGGAACCAGTAGACACACCAGCGGCTTTTGGCAGCCAGGTGCGCCCATCGTCCTGAAGCTCGTAGCGATCACACCAGGTAAAATCAACTTCACCTTCTTTCGGCAGGCCGTCGACAACTGGGAAATCAGTGCGAATCGGTTTGGCGTAGTCCTTACCCCGACCTGTTTCGATACCTGCATCTTCCAGCGCAACATCCAGCATCAGATTGGCGCGAGCCTCGGTTTTAGCAGTGAACCAGACCACTGCATCTTGCTTTCCGGATTTCTGAGTGGCTTTAACCACATTAAAGAATTCCATGTGAGATCCTCATTTTTGGGTGTTAGAATCCCCGGACCATTGATAGCGCCCATTGGGTTAACTTTGGTTTTAATGTTGTTTCCGGTGTAACTTTGGTCGGTACCACCGGACGTAGATCCCGCCTTGCGCGGGTTTTACGTTAGCCTTCGTGAGCCATCTGGTCGTGCGAAGCGCAACGTTTGGAGCAATACTCTTTTTCTTTGCGCGCCAGCTGTGAGCCGTTGCGATAGAGAAGGGTGCTCTTGATTACTTCCTCCGTTTTAACCGGCTTGCCGCAATATCCGCATTTCTTGTCTAACATGACATCCTCCGCTAGTGGCTGAGTCCATGCCCCAGACCGTTCAGATAAACTTCAACCAGCAAATCCTTGGTGTAAGTCATTTCTACGCCGCGATGCAGATACAAACGTCCGCGAGCGTTAGCTGATGCCGTCCAGGTTGAGTCTTTGTGTTTGACGAGCATCCCCGGCTGAACTGCGCCGCGGTTTACTGTCTGTGTACCGTAGTGCTGATGAACCATGATGTTCTCCAGTTTTTCTGAGTGAACTTCGCTGGTGGTGCCGCGGCGCTGATCTTCACGGTTGAGCGTTTTAACTCTGCAATTCACCACCGCGAAGCTCACTCTGTGCTTTGCCCTTGTCGCCAGGCTGGCGGAACGTTTCAAACCTACTGCGCGTTAATCTCACCACCTCATTCCGGTCTTCGTATGCCCCGGACAGCTTCTTCGTGGGCGTCCTGCTTTGGTGGTTGTGTTGATGGAGTAATTAAACACAATGTTTATTTACGTGTCAACATAATGAGTGTTTTTATATAAACAAAAAGTTTAGTTGGTTGCGCTCGTTGGCACGAGTAGTATGTTTTGTGGTCTATTTTGTGGTTATAAAAAAATCGATGAGGGTGAGTTATGGATCGTGACGAACTGGAAGAAGACCGCGCAGCGTTTATTGCGGGGGAGATTGGTGGCGCAGTTGTCAGTCTGATAGCTAACGGGATTGTGATCAGCCGCGATGCGATTGTGGATAGTCTAGAGGCTAAGCGCAGGGTAGTGGGAAACGTCATTCACAAGTGGGTATTGCGGGATGCGGCTGCTATGGTGAGAAAAGGGCAATAAAAAACCCAGTTCGGTAACTGGGTTATTGCTTTATTCAACAGATGATGGGGGGGTCGGTGCTTTCTTAAAGATCGACCACTGAGAAATGTAGGTCAGCAACCTTGAGCTTAACTCGAGTTCTTTTTGTAATATTTCGTCATAACGTTTTTTTGCTGCTTGCATGGTCGCATCACTAGCGTGATTGTCATCCATAATGATCTTTAGCCTTTTCTTTTCTCGGCTTGAGCATATTGTAAATAACAGACCTGTAAATGACATTCCACCAAAATCCTTTAACGTTTTGATTACAAAAAGAAGAATCAAAGACAGAAAAGGAACAGATCTGTAGGCCCAATCACGAAACTCACCGTCAGGAAAGAAGATAGGAATAGCATCTGTAGCATAACCACATATGAGGGAGACAATTAGAAAAGGTAGTCCATTTTTAGCTACATTTTTAACGTTATCGTTAGCCATGATTTTTTCCCGAGAACGATTTCGAGTCAACATGTAACTTTTGTGTTTTGACTACATAATACGCAAATCCAATCTTAACTAACCAATAAGCTACTGGTATGAGTGCTGCGTAAAGAGGGATATAGTACATAACCTTACCTCCTGTTAACCACACTATAACACCTAGCATCACTATTAGCGCGACAGAAAATGCTTTCAGCCCAACACAGCTATCAGGATGTGAAACACTGTTCCTTAGCAACAATATCCTGGATTCATCAAGTGTGTAAGGAATATCGCCAACATGATTTTCGATTTTTGGGAAGGTCTCAAATACTTCAACCCGATCAATCGAAATAATTGAGCTTGATTGATGATCTAAGCAAACTGCAGCCACTGTTATCCCTCTCGAACCTTTAGTGATACTCGGTTAGCAGCAAATGTGGCAATGAAACCACATTCTACACATATAACAGGGAATGCCCATATACCTCGGCCAGCTGAATGAGGTAGAGGAAGGGTAATTATTGCAGGATAGTCTTGACTATCTTCTCGTGGAGGAACTCCCCAAAGCGTATGCTTACAAAGCGGACAGGCCATCTCGCCATGTTTTTCTTCGAGGCGTTGAAAATAATCTCGAAATTCTTGTCTTGATATTGATAGCGTCAATGCTGTTGTATTGACACTTTCCTGACTTTTTTCTTCTTCAACCTGTTCGCCCATCTCAGCTCTCAATATAATGATAATTAACTGGTAAGTGAATTTTGCATATCGTTAAGATGTATCCCATTGGTACAGAAACATCTGAGGGGTAAGTAGCTTTTAACTACCGTGCTACTCACCATCCCCCTTAATCCGCCGTCCCATGTACTTGGCGTACAGTTCATCGAGTTCTTTCAACCGTAGAGATACGATCCGCAACATGTTCTGTTGTTCTTCTTCGTTTGGGAGTTGATTATAGAGTTCCAACAGTCTCCGTTCGTCGTGTCTCAAACCGTCCTTAGCATCCACGTCCTGACCTAGAACCCACTCAAGACTTACGCCTAGCGCATCGGCAAGTTTTATTGCTGAGCTTTTTCCTATCGCTCCTCTGACAAACCAGTTGTTGACTGATTGTGCGCTCACACCACAGATTCTCGCTATATCCGCTTTGGATATGCGCTTCTTCTCGATGATTTCATTTAACCGCCGAACCTGCGGGTTATCTGTTTGGTGTGTGTTTTTTCTCATATATCAAGATTCTAAACTAAAAGTTTATCGCCTCAACATTCATAATGTTGACTTGAACATAAACATAATGTTTAATTTGGTTCGTTATTACTTGGAGCCAAATATGAAAGCACTTGATAAAGCAATATGCATCGTAGGGGGTGCAACCCGTTTAGCAGAAAAGCTCAATGTATCCCCAATGACGGTCAGTCACTGGCGTCACCGTGACAATGGATTCGTACCGGCTAACCGTGTCATTCCTATTTTCAATGCTACAGGTGTAACTCCACATGAGTTACGCCCTGATTTGTACCTCAACCCTACGGATGGATTACCGGCTCAGGAAGCGAGGGCATAACCATGCAGTCACTATCACTTCATCAAAATAGCGGATATCAAACGGCTGCGATGATAAATCGCAATCAACCTGTCTCGGTAGATAAACATGACCAGATCCGCGATGCCGTTCGTGCGTGGGCGGGTGTAGATGGTCAGGATGTCGTTTCTGCTCTGATCATCGAAGAGTACCAGGCTCAAGGGGGAGACGAGATCACTTTCCCTGATGACCTCAGCCGACAGCGTCAGAAGCTTTTCCGCTTTCTGGATAACCATTTCAACAGCGAACGGTACCGCGAAAACGTTCGCCAGTTGACTCCGGCAATCCTCGCTGTCCTGCCGATTGAATACCGCAATCGTCTGCTACCAGAAGACAACGTAATGGCTCGTCTGGCAAGGCTGGAGAAGGAAACCAGCGAAGCGAAGATTGCTGTCGCAATGGATGCGCCACGTCATCAGAAGCTGAAAGAGTTGAGCGAGGGGATCGTGGAGATGTATCGCGTTGACCCTGGGTTAACCGGTCCGTTGATGGAAATGGTGCAGATTATGCTGGGGGCTATATGACCGGTTCAAAAATGGCGAAAGCCGCGGTGCTCGAACACCAACGGCTTTCAGGTGCAAAAACAGTGCGTAATTGCGGAGAACAGTATGTCAAACACCGCTGAAATAATCAATTTCCCAAATAAAACCGAACAACCGGGAGGTCGTATGGCCGACCTGTCGAACGGGTATACCAAGGTCGCTAACGAGATCCAACAGCTTAAGCCTCGCCTGAGACTGTCAGGCCGGGAATGGCAATGTTTTGAGGCGGTGATCTGGCTTACCTACGGCTGGAACAAGAAACAGGACCGCGTGACAAATACGGTTATTGCCGAGCTTACGGGCCTGAGCGATACGCATGTATCGGACGCGCTTAAGTCTCTCGCAGAACGCAAAATCATCTTTTCACAGAAGCAGGGCATGATGAAAATCGTCGGTGTAAACACTGACCTTTCAGCATGGATTTTAGACAAACCGGAAACGGGAAGAAAATTCCCGAAAACGGGAAAATCCTTCCCGAAATCAGGAATAACTTTCCCGAAAACGGTAGACACCCAATACAAGAACAAGAACAGTATTAAAAGATCTTCGTCCGAGAATTCTGACGAATCCTCTGACGCACGTCTGAAGAAATTTTTATCAACTCATCCTGAAGCTGCGGTCTACACACCATCCGGTGCGAAGTGGGGCTCTGCTGAAGACCTCGAGACAGCTAAGTGGATTTCCTCCAGGGTGAAGCTGATTAACCCAACCTGCAAAGCCCCGGACATGACCTCCTGGTCTAACACTGTTCGCCTGATGCGCCAGATAGACAACCGGTCGCACCAGGACATCTGCGCGCTGTATGACTGGGCTAGCAAACACCACTTCTGGCAGACCAACATCCTGAGTCCCGAAAGCCTGCGTAAGCAGTGGGACAAGCTGACAATGCAGCGTAACGCCGGAGGTGAGCAGCGCGCTGTCAAGCCAGATCTGGACTTCAACAACACTGACTGGGCCTATGGGGTGATCCGATGAAATCTCTTGCAGAGCAGATGCGTAACCACGACCGCGAGCAGATGAGCCGCATGGCCCATAACCTGCCAGAGCAGTACCAGGAGTGCGCGCCGGTCGAGCAGGTGGCGCAGGTATTCAACAAGCTGTTCAACGAGCTGCGCGCCGCGTTCCCGGCCAGCATGGCGAACTTCCGCACCCAGGAAGACCTGAACGAATTCCGCCGTCAGTGGCTGCTGGCGTTTCAGGAGAACGGGATCCACACCATGGCTCAGGTCGATGCCGGCATGCGCATTGCCCGCCGCCAGGAGCGCCCATTCCTGCCGTCGCCGGGCCAGTTCGTCGCCTGGTGCAAGCAGAGCAGCGGCGCGCTGGGCGTCAACGTTGACCAGGTGATCGCCGAATACTGGGACTGGCGTAACCGCTCGTTCGAATTCATCTCCAGCGAGCAATTTCCATGGTCGCAGCCGGTCATGTACCACATTTGCGTAGAATTGCGCCACCGCAGCACCGAGCGCCAGTTAACGCATGGTGAACTGGCACGCGAGGCAGGCGATCTGCTGGACATGTGGGAAAGGCGCGTCACCGAGGGTAAGCCAGTGCCGCCGGTACGCCGGGCTATTGCCGCACCAGCTGCCGAGCAAGGGCCGACGCCGATCCAGCTGCTGCTGGCCAAGTACAACCGCAACAAGTCGAACGGGATGGTGTGACATGAACATAACAATCCGTGAGCAGGTGCTGGCAGCCCTGCGCAACAACCCAGGGTTGAACAACGCCAAACTGGCAGGGCTTATCGGCATGGACACCAAAAAGATATCCGGAACGGTGAGCACGCTGCTGGCAGACGGCCTGATCCGCTGCGAAGGAAAATACGGCCAGCGCCTTTACAGCCTGACCAGCTACGGAATGCGCTTCGCCCCTGACACGATACCTGGCATGAAGCAGGGTAAGTCGAAGTTAATTCAGCGGACGGACACAAACGTGATCTGCCAGGAGTGCCGCAACAGCGCGGCGATGAGAAGGGTATTGATGGTTTGGGGGAGGGTAGGGGTATGAAAATCGAAGATATCAAAAACGTTGCGGTGTTCTTCAATATGAACGGCAAGACAGTAGCGTTACGAATGGATGCTGAGCAGAAGCGGATCGTTGCATTAATGGCGCTTAACACGGCTGCTGCTCGGGCAGAACTGATTGAAGTGCCGCACATGACTTTACCAGCAGACCCAGCCATGGAGGAGGCCGCCCAATGAGCAACATCGACAAACGTGGATTACGGGAAGCAGCGGAGAAGGCGACGAAAGGCCGGTGGGCTGTTGAGTTCGACGATGAGATTTACTCCACTGACGGCGTGAACCATGAGCAAATAGCCATGGTATTCAGTGAAAACGAAGCGCGTGATGCTGCATTTATCGCCGCAGCCAACCCCGCCACCGTGCTGGCACTGCTGGATGAGCTGGAAGCCGCAGAGAAGCGCATAGCAGAACTGGAGGCGCGTTCATTCAATCCAGCAATTCTGGATGTGGTAGCCGAACGTCAGCGGCAACAGTCGGTTGAAGGATGGACTCCTGAACATGACAACGCATATCAAAATAGCGAATTAGCAGATGCAGCGGCTTGTTACGCAATTCATGCGCACAACCAAGGTTTCTCCACTCCAGCACATTGGCCGTGGTCGCCTGATTGGTGGAAGCAATCAGGAGCACGCTGCGACTTGGTAAAAGCTGGCGCTCTTATTCTGGCAGAAATTGAACGCATTGACCGCGCCGCTGGCATTGGCGTGAAGGGGGAATGAGATGTCAAAGTCACCAATGAAACTCATGCTACGGGCATGGAACAAAGAGCTTAAAAATCCAGAATGGGGCATGGGCAATCGTAAACACCGCAAAGCTTGTGCTCGTGATTTTGCCGGAGCCAGCATAGAAACCGATGCTGATATCCCTAACCAAGCCGAAGCAGATGACCGCCTGGCGGAAGAACTTACTTACTGGACGGACTAACCCATGACAACTAACCACCCGGCGCACGGTCATGTATCACTCGATCGCCTGCACCAGATACGCGAAATACTCAGCAACGCAGCAGCACAAAGCGACGGCGGTAATCTCGGCTACGCAATGGCTGATGCTGTGAAGGTGATTGATGGAGTTCTGGAGTCGATGGCCCGTGAGCAAGTACGCCGTGAGCATGCTACATGGTCACAGGCTACTTTCGGCGATGTCGGTCCAGTTGGTCCGCTGAAGCACCTTTCCAAAGAAGCGCTCGAGGCGGCAGCTGAACCAAGTGACCTTACCGAATGGGCTGACATGCAATTCCTGTTATGGGATGCGCAACGTCGTGCCGGTATCAGTGATGAGCAGATTACCCTGGCGATGGTAGAAAAGTTGGCGGTTAACAAACAGCGCGAATGGCCTGAGCCGAAAGATGGTGAGCCGCGTCTGCACATCAAGTAGACTCTTATGGATAATTGAACCCTAATTCATTATGAACATAATAAGGAGTCCTTATGTCTTACATAATGCCTGAAAAAGGCCAAATGAATGAATATGGAATTGAGGCTTTCGGGATCCCGCTTACCAGTAGGCATGGAGTTGCGATGGAACTGTCTCAAATGCTACGTTTTTCTTACTATGTAGCTTCAGTTGGGCTTGTAAAATGTATTGAAAGTGTCTTCTATGATTCAGGCTCTTGCTGCTGTAATTTTGAATTTATTCCCGGGTTTAATGAGTATTCGGAGGAGGCAGAAAAAATTAGACAGTGCGCGCTACGTTCGATTGGGCAATTTGAATGGTTCGGTATGATTGAACACGGCGACATCAACGGCTAAGTGTTTAACTCCAATAGCAAACGAATAAAAGCCTCTAAGTTAGAGGTTTTTTATGTCTGAAAGGTAGCATTACCAAGTCTATGGTTGCCTAGCTCAGTCAGGCTTGTATTTGGTTGCTTAGCAATCAACTCATGCGACATGAGCGGGATCTTTCTAATCATCATTTTCGGTAAATGATTTTGGTTGCTTGGTTGACAAAATCCAGAAAATGCGAAAATATATGGTTTACGAATTCCAAAAAAAGCGAAACTTGAAATGAGCGACAACCAGTTAGCACCTTGTTGGGAATTTCAGCCTTACCTTGCTGAAAGCAATGTTCGTCAGTTGTTAGCGGAAATTGCTAATGTACTCGAGCAATTGTACTACCACAAACACACACTGGACAGTAACTGGTCCGAAGGTGTAAGGGCTTATGATTGGGTCAGAAATCATTTGATTCAAAGTGAAGGGACACTGCCGGGTCTGGAAATGGTTTCGAAGGGACTGGATTATGTGGTTGCGTTAAATAAAGTGCCGCTGCAGTTCTCCAAAGATTGCATTAATAACCCGAAGAAGAAGCATCGCCTTCTTCGAAATAGGGTGGAGCATGAGCAACTTTCATTGTTCGGTGAAACTGAAGCCGAGCAAGATATTACATGGCGGATCATCGCCGAACCATTTTTATCCGATGAAGAAGATGGCGAGCTGGAATCAACATTGCCTCGCTGGGAAGTGGCTTTAGTTGGGTTTAACGCATATGGTGCCCAGATCAGTATGGTTTCACACCAATCTACTGCTTCAGCGCCGCTTATGTCTCTTGATACCAACACTCTTCCGGATGAAGCTGAGATTGGCAAAGCCTCTCTTCGCCGCCGTAAAAAAGATCAAGATTTGGATGTGAGCAGTAATGGAACATCAAGTGAATGACTTTGCTGAGTATCGTGGGGATAAGCTCAAATTAGCCAGAATGGCTGTTGGGCTCTCCTGCGAAGAGTTAGCGGAGAAAATTGGTAAAACAAAACAATTCGTTAGCAAATTGGAAAAAGGGTTTAAACCATCAGAACAGTTGTTAGAATTAATCTCATCTGCGCTGATGATTAAATCTGATTTCCTATTTACTGAACGAAAATATGCTTTAGAAAGCGATGTTTGCCATTTTCGGAGTAAAAAATCGAGAACCCAAACATTAACCAATAGTGTTCTGGCAAGGGCGGAGATTCTTAACATTATAATCTCTGCCGTTGAGGGAGAAATCGAGTTTCCTGATGTTTTCATACCTGAGCACCCCGGTGCTGAATTGCTGACTCCAAATGATATTGAACGTGTAGCGGAAGACTGCAGAAGAGCATGGAACTTAGGGCTGGGACCTATATCCTCAATGGTCAAACTGGCTGAGAGTTTGGGGGTTATTGTTGCTCATGTGACAGGAGTGGATGACCGCGTAGATGCTTTTACTGTTCATAACAACAGGCCAGTAATCATCCGAAATAACGTCAAAAAGAGTATATGCAGATTCCGATCAGATTTAGGTCACGAATTGGGGCACTTGGTTATGCACGAAGGTATAACCACAGGAGATAAAGTGACTGAATCGCAAGCGGATCGTTTTTCAAGCGCGTTGCTAGTTCCTCGATTGTCCTTTATTAAAGAGTTTCCCCGTATACGAGGAAGACAGTTCGATTGGAACGCCCTAGTTGAGTTTAAGCTTCGGTGGAAGATTAGTCTTAAAATGTGCATTTACCGAGCAACAACTCTAGGCCTGCTGACGCAGGAGCAGGCAAGAACAGGTTATATGCATTTGAACTCTAAAGGATATACGAAAGTTGAACCAGGAGATGAATTTATTCGCCCGGAAGAACCGAGTATGTTAGCTGAGGCGATTGAAATGCTGGATGATGCAACATGGATGAGCATTCTCATGAAAACTGGTTTAAGCCAGGAGTTGGTTAGGGAGTTATTCTCGGTAAACCGCCCACTGTCAAATCCAAGAAATCTACTTCAACTGGTTTGACTCAAAGCTTGTAATAAACCCGCTATATGCGGGTTTTTTCTTTCTGGTAGCGCGCTGTGGTAACGCTGTGCCTCCAGCGCTCGCTGAGGCGCTGGTGCGTGCTAATTTGCCGGAGCTTTGTCAGCAGAAACAAATAGCGGCGTAATAAAACATTGCTAATTCAACCCGCTACGGCGGGGTTTTCTTTTTTTAATACTGACAGAAAATTAACAATTTGTGCTCTTAAAACGTTGATCATTTCCGTGCATAGGTATACTGTATAAAAACACAGTATATGCAATGGAGGCTATTATGAAAGTTGAATTAACCATTGATCGCATGAAAGAACTTCCTAAAGGCGCAGTACCAGCACTGGAGAAAGAACTGCTTAAGCGCCTGAATGATCACTATGACAATTGCAGGCTCACAATCCGCCGTGCCGGGTCCGATGGGGTAAGTGTTTTTGGTGGTGACAAGGACGATAAAAAGAAAATTGAATCAATCCTCCAGGATACCTGGGAAAGCGCTGACGACTGGTTTTATTAGAATTGCGCTTAAGGCTGGCGCGCATTTTTCAGAATACCGCAATTTGCGTAACCCTCTGATGCTGCTGCCGACAATCTTTAATCGCGTCTGTTAGTCGCTCGAAGGGAGAACATAAATGTGAGTGATTCAGCTTTGCAAACGTCAGAAGACAACTGGTATGACATTGTAAGAAGGTCTGACGGCTGCGTGGTGTTTAGCTTTCCTTCATCGGGCAGGCATCTAATTTATCGCGTCAATGGCATGGTTTCTATGCGGCCTTTGCTGGATGATGAAGAGGTCTTTACTCCTAATGGTTTTATGCAATTTATCCGCCGTCTCGGCTACCGGGTAACACCACCTTCTGATAATATGAAATCAACGGTCTGAACAACCGTAACCTACTGCGCCACGGAGAGAAACCATGGCGCACGAACTACAACTCATTAAGCAGTCCTCAGGAATTCTGATCCCCGCTACGCCGGAGACCAGCGATATTCTGCAATCAAAAATCAAACTTGGTGCCGTATTGGTAGCCGAATTTCGTCAGGTGAGGAATCCAGCATTCCATCGCCGTTTCTTTGCGCTCCTGAATCTCGGGTTTGAATACTGGGAACCCACCGGTGGGGCGATTTCTTCCAATGAACGTAAATTGGTGACCGGGTACGCTAAATTCCTCGCGGCATTTGGTGGAAACGAAGGCGCACTGCTGGATGCTGCCGAGCAGTATCTGGACCGTATCGCCGATAAGCGCGCCGGTAGTATCAGCATCTGCAAATCCTATGACGCATATCGTGCATGGGTGATCATCGAGTCTGGCCACTACGACGCCATACAGCTTCCCGACGGCACCCTTCGCAAACACCCCCGCAGCATTGCCTTTGCCAACATGGACGAAACCGAGTTCCAGCAGCTGTACAAAGCCGCGCTCGATGTTCTGTGGCGCTGGGTATTGTCCCGGGCATTCAAGGACCAGCGTGAAGCGGAAAACGCCGCATCGCAGCTCATGAGCTTTGCGGGGTGATGGCGATGAAATATTCCTGGTTCCACCATCACGAATGCACAACCGATCAGGCCGACGAGCTGGTGGCCAGTTACCGTCGTCGTGGCGCCACGGTAGAACGTAGCCTGAATCGCGACAACATCACCTGGACTATCAGCGCAAAATTGCCTGAATGCGAGCATCCGGCGCGTACACCAAGAACCTTTCGACAAAAGGTCTGGGGGTGATTATGGCTAAGTTACCGCGCCGGAAGTGCGCCAACAAGGAATGCCGCCAGTGGTTCAATCCAGTACGCGACACGCAGACCGTCTGCGGTTATGAGTGCGCCAGCGCCGTCGGGAAAGAGCAGACCAGAAAAGCCCGGGAGGCTGCACAACGCAAAGAGTCTGCCAAGCAGCGCGCCACTGAGAAGAAAGAACGTGCAGCCTGGCGCCAGCGTAAAGCTGCAGTTAAGCCGCTGAAGCACTGGATTGACCTGACGCAGCGTGCCGTAAATGACATTTGCCGCGAGACGGAGTTGGCGGAGGGGCGGGGCTGTATTTCCTGCGGAACTAAAACGGCGTTCGCCTGGCATGCTGGCCATTATCGGACTACGGCAGCCGCTGGGCATCTGCGCTTCACTCGCTTCAACATCCATCTTCAGTGTGATGTCTGCAACGTCTACAAATCCGGGAATATCGAAGCATACCGAGCCGCGCTGGTGGAACGTTATGGCGAAGAGCTGGTACTAGCGCTCGAGAACAATAACGCTCCGCATCGTTGGACTATTGAAGAACTGAAGGAAATCAGACTGACCGCGCTGGCTGACCTGCGCGCGCTGAAAAAGCAGGAGGCAGCATGACATTCGAATCCTATTTTGCCGATCACCTCCGCGTTCGTTGGCAACGATTGCGCTTATACCACTTTCCGGGCTCTGTGCTGACGGATTACCGAATACTGAAGAACTACATCAAAACCATAGGCGGTGCAGTATGAATACTCAATTTCTCGAATACGTGCGCCAGCAGTTGATGGTGGCCACCGCCGATTTAAGTGGTGCGACGAAAGGGCAGTTGATGGCGTGGCTTGAAAACGCGCAGTTCGATACGGGAACGTTTAAACGTAAAAAGCCTCGAGTGCTGGATGAAGTGACCGGGGAAATGATTACGCTGGATAACCCGCCAATACCGGGCAAGCAGTCGCATGCCAAGGGTTCGCATATTCCCCTGGTGCAGCCGGTTGAATACTCCAGCGCATCGTGGCGCCGCGCACTGATGTCACTCGAAGAACACCAGAAAGCGTGGCTGCTATGGAACTATAGCGAGAACGTGCGCTGGTGCTATCAGGTGGAAATCACTCAATGGGCGTGGGCAGAGTTCCGGGAGCAGCTCGGCGCGAAGAAGGTGGCCGGCAAAACGATGGAGCGCCTGAAGAAGCTTGTCTGGCTCGCGGCTCAGGACGTGAAAGCAGAGCTGGCAGGGCGTGAGACGTACGAATATCAGGCGCTGGCGTCGCTGGTTGGCGTAACGCCAAAAAACTGGTCAGAGACCTTTACTGACCGCTGGGTTGAGATGCGCAGCATCTTCCTGCGACTGGATAGCGGGGCTTTATTGCAGGTTACGCGATCACGTTCACAACAAAAGGCGACAAATTTAGACTCAAGTCTTGCAAAACTGGATTGAAACGCATATATTTCATGTAAATCTGATATCGTTGCCATAGCTTCGTAGGTCGACAAAGAATTAAGAGCCTCGCCATCGTGCGGGGCTTTTTTATTTGCGGTACGCAGCACACAGAACCCACTACCTGGGACCCTTCGGCCAGAGAGCCGACATTGCCTTACCCTCACATTGCCAGCCTGTCGCTGGCTTTTTTATTTGCGATGTCCGGTCGTTGTTTCCTGGCATCCTTCCACTCTACACAAACAGCACCCCGTTCCTTCGGAGGTGATATGGCAAAGCGTATGAATGACGACCACAAAATTGTAGGCCTGTCCTGGTTAGTCCTGCTCGGCATTGCATGCTGGGGCGGTTTAGTTCGCTACCTGATCGACGTAAAGCAGAATAAAGCGACATGGAGCTGGATAAACGCGCTGGCACAGATCGCTGTCTCCGGCTTTACCGGTTTGATTGGCGGGTTGATAAGCGTGGAGAGTGGGTTGAGTTTTCACATGATCCTTGTCACGTCCGGCATTAGCGGGGCGATGGGTTCAGTGGCTCTGACCTATTTCTGGGAACGCTTGACGGGGATGAAGAATGCAAACCAGTGATAAAGGCATTGCCCTGATCAAAGAGTTCGAAGGTTGCAAGCTCACTGCCTATCAGGACAGCGTCGGCGTTTGGACGATCGGTTATGGCTGGACTCAGCCCGTCGACGGGAAACCAATCCGTGCCGGGATGACAATTAAGCAGGAAACGGCAGAACGCCTGCTGAAGACAGGAATGGTCAGTTACGAAAGTGACGTGTCACGACTGGTTAAAGTTGGCCTGACTCAGGGGCAATTCGATGCCCTGGTGTCGTTCACGTATAACCTCGGTGCGCGGTCATTGTCGACATCGACTCTCCTGCGAAAACTCAACGCCGGAGATTACGCTGGTGCAGCCGATGAGTTCCTGCGCTGGAATAAAGCTGGTGGGAAGGTGCTGAATGGGCTGACACGTCGGCGGGAGGCAGAGCGAGCTCTGTTCCTGTCATGATTAGCGCACTGGTTAAGCGTTACTGGCTGCAGTTGCTGGTGCTGGCGTTAATCGGCGCACTGGCTTTCTTCGTGAACCACTACCGCGACAACGCCATCACTTACAGAGACCAGCGCGATAAGGCCACTGAGAAACTCCTCCTGGCGACCGCCACCATTAAAGACATGCAGACCCGCCAGCGTGATGTCGCTGCACTGGATGCCAAATACACCGGAGAACTGGCTGATGCCAAAGCCACTATCGATCAGCTTGAGCGTGATGTTGCTGCTGGCAAACGTCGGTTGCAGCTCAACGCAACCTGTCCCGCGAACGGAACGGCCAGCGCCACCGGCCTGGATGATGCAACCGGCCCCCGACTTACTGACGCCGCTGAACGGGATTATTTCACCCTCAGAGAGCGAATCGAAACCATCACCAGCCAACTGACAGGCCTGCAAGCGTATGTGCGTGAGCAGTGCATTAGATGATTGCTAAGCTTCAAATAACAACAATTTTCATGTGTACAATCAGGCGCTGATAGTTTAATTTTTAGTGATATTAAAACCATATCAATCAATAATTTAACTTAGGTGAATGAATGTCCATGAAGCGTATTACCGTTTTGCTTTCTGCGCTCCTGCTTGCAGGATGCACTAACTATTCTGCACAGCAACCTTATCGCTCTCCCAATGGAGAGCAGATGCTCATTAGTGCCAATATGCCAAACGGAATACTGAAGTTGTGGGTTAATGATGTCCTGGTTGTTGATGATTCATTCCTTAACCAGGATAAAAGTCTTTCGGCCGCTTTCGCCCAAAGCTACACGAACGTATACAACGGCGACTATAAGGGTAAAAAAGTTATGGCCCGCTGTAAGTTTTCCCGTGACGCAAAGGAATGTGATGTCTTCGTTGACGGCGAGTATGCAGCCAACCTCTTCCTGAGATAAATAGCCAGGCATTACAGCAGGCATTCACTGAGTGCCTTTGATAATGCTAAAGTGATAACTCACACTAATAGTGGGGGTTTTCATGAAGCACTTAATTCACTCTTTCATTTTGAAAACGGACGATGGGTCTACCATCAAGTACGAGATTTACTGTAAAAACCATGAGCTTGGTTACCACAAAAAAGTACCTGAAGGCTCCTGTCAGATCATTTCATCAAAGCTTGACCCTGATGATCGAGATTTTAAAGTGACTGACATCAACCTAAACATTGATGCCCTGTACAAAGCCAATCAGCCAGCCCCTAATACTTGGTACTCAGATGGACAGGATCGTGTAAGCCTGGATATGGTTATCAGCTATCTCGCTAAGTTGAAGTAACTAATGTTCATCAGTGTCTTAAGCCTCGCTAATGCGGGGCTTTTTTAATGGAGCCAAACCTCAGGAAGATAACCATGGCGAATGAAGATGATCTCCGCCCGCTGCCATCATCCGCATTCGTCGGAGAGTTCGCTCCGTACATTCGGTTAGCTCCTGCTGATGGTGTATGGCAATGGGTGCAGGAGCAAATCATCGCCGATTCCGGTCATCTGCATAACCCTGACCACGCACACCTCGCTGATGCTGATATAGCGTTCTTGTGGGCGGCAACCGCATTCACCAAAAAAGGGCGAGCCGTTCTCGGTCAGGCCGAAGAGGTAATGATGCGTGCTGGTGGATGGCAAAAAGCCCGGATGGAACAGCAGATGCATGAGTGGTTCGGACATAAACCGGACTTCATTATCACGCTGGCCGGTGACTTCTGCCTGCAATGCTCTGACCTGGAATTCTGCGCGCTGGTAGAGCATGAGCTTTACCACATAGCGCAGGAGACCGATGAATTCGGCTCCCCGAAGTTCTACCGCGATTCCGGATTGCCAAAGCTATACCTACGCGGCCACGACGTTGAAGAGTTCGTTGGCGTGGTTCGGCGATACGGAGCGAGTGCCGACGTGCAAGAGCTGGTGGACGCAGCAAATCAACCTGCAGAGGTGGCAAAACTTAACATCGCCAGAGCGTGCGGGACGTGCATGCTGAAACTGGCTTAAATACTGGACTGTATAAGACGAATGGTGATTTATGGCTGCATTAAAACCTGATGTGAAAGCCTTCATCATTCAGTCGCTTGCGTGCTATGACACGCCATCGCAGGTGGTCGAGGCTGTCCAAAAAGAATTCGGGATCAAGATCACCCGCCAGCAGGCTGAATCTCACGACCCCACGAAGGCCAGCGGTAAGACGCTCGCAAAAAAGTGGGTCGAACTTTTCAACGCAACTCGCGAACGCTTCCAGAATGAAATTTCCGATATCCCGATCGCCAATAAAGCCTATCGGTTGCGTGTCCTGCAAAGGATGTCGATGACCGCTGAGAATATGAAAAATATCGGTATGACGGCCCAACTCCTCGAACAGGCCGCGAAAGAAGTTGGCGAGGCATATAGCAACAAGCAGAAGCTTGAACATTCAGGCCCGAATGGTGAGCCCATACAGCATAATCACACAGTAAGCGCGGAGGATCTGACTGATGAGCAGCTCGCCGCAATTATCGCTGGTAAGTAAGCAGGAAGCAGCGGCAGAGTTACTCAAGCGGCGCAACGCACGGGCCAGCCTTCACGATTTCATTCGATACATCAACCCTGATTACATCGTCAGCGACTTTTCGCGAAAGGTCTGCTCAGAGCTGGACACCTTTCTGGAGGATATGGCCGCCGGAAAGAGGCCGATACTGATTCTCGGCGCGCCGCCGCAACACGGTAAATCGGATATCGTCTCGCGCTATCTGCCTGCGTATTTCTTCGGTAAATACCCGGAAATGCGCGTGGGCGCGCTTTCGTACTCTGCTGACCTGGCTGGAGATATGAACGCTGATGTGCAGCGGATTATGTCCACGCCGGAATACCGCAACATATTCCCCGGTGCCTGGCTGGGCAACAAGCCCGCTGATGGCGTGGCGGTGAAGCGCAACACTGATGAGTTCGGCATTGCCAACCACAAAGGGACGTATGTCTGTGCTGGCGTGGGTGGCCCACTGACGGGTAAGAAAATAGATCTCGGTATCATCGATGACCCGATAAAGAACTCGAAAGAAGCGCTGTCGCCGACCACCAAAAAATCCATCTGGAACTGGTACGTCTCCACGTTCAAAACGCGTCTGTCGAAAAACAGCGGCGAAATCATCATGGCGACCCGCTGGGCGACGGATGACTTATCCGGGCGTGTGGTGGAAATCACGCCGCGCGCCAAGGTGCTGGCGTTCCCTGCTATCAATGAGCAGGGCGAAGCGCTGGTGCCTGAACTGCACCCGAAAGAAAAGCTGCTCGAAACCAAAATCATCCTCGGGGATTACTTCTGGTCTGCGATGTATCAGCAGTCGCCAAAACAGGCCGGCGGCTCAATCTTCAAAGACGAGTGGATCAAGTACTACCTCCCGAAAGACTTGCCGACCAACTTCGACATCGTCGTCCATAGCTGGGATATGACCTTCAAAGACAGCGAGGGGACCGACTACGTTGTCGGCCAGGTATGGGGCAAAAAGGGCGCAAACGCCTACCTACTTCACCAGGTGCGCGCGCGCATGAGCTTCACCGCAACGCTGAAAGCCGTTAAACGCATGGCCGACGAATACCCCAAAGGCTTACGTAAGCTGGTGGAGGACAAAGCCAACGGCCCGGCGGTTATTGATTCACTGAAAAGCACCGTTGCGGGGCTCGTTCCCGTTGAACCGGACGGCAGCAAAGTAGCCCGCGCGCATGCGATCACCGCTGTATGGGAAGCAGGTAACGTTTTCCTTCCCCATAAAGACATCGCACCGTGGATCACTGAGACGGTCGAGGAAATTACCACGTTCCCTGTCGGCGCGAACGATGACGTTGTCGATGCAATGACACAGGGACTACGCGATTTGTATCAGAGAAAAACACTCAGCCCACTGGACATCATGTAATGACGAGAAAAAATATCGTTGGTCGTCTGAATGATGGCCTGGTTAGCTTAATGACTTCGCTCGGCGAGAAGATTGGCGCAGTGCGGTATAGCAGCAGTAAGCCTGACGTACCTGATAAAGAGCTGCTCGCGATGTATAAAAAATCGTGGGTGGTGAAAAAGTACATCAACAAAACCGCCGACGACATGCTGAAGTTGCCCCGTAAATTTTCGGGCGACGTCGATAGCTCCATAACCAAACGCATCGCTGACGCTGAAAAAGAACTGAAATTAAACGCAGTCTTTCACAGCGCGCTGGGATGGGCCTCTCTGTTGGGTGACTCGCTAATCGTGGCTATCACGGATTGTGCTGATGACCAGATAGCCTTGCCGCTCAATTTGCAGAGCGAAGATATCGTTAAATTCCTGGTGTTCCGTAAAGGGGAGTACACGCCGGACAGTAATGTCATCACCGACATACGTTCGGACTGTTTTGGTGAGCCGCTGACGTATCAACTTGATGTCGGGACGAAGCAACTCAGGTTTCATCATTCCCGCTGCTGCCGGACAAAGCTGGGCAATCACAGCATTAAGGATCGCGCAAAGTTTGGCACGTCAGACCTTCAGGCGCCCTATGAGCATATCAAAACCTTCGACACAGCAATCCTCAGCACCGGAGACACCATACAGGAGGCAAACGTCGATGTGCTGTTTATCCCCGGCATGAATAACCAGATCGCAGCGGGTCAGGAAGGGCAGGTGCGCGAATACGCCAGGGTGATGAAGGAAACTAAATCCTCAACCGGGCTGCTGCTAATTGACGCTGGTGATACAACATCTCAAGGGCGCTATGAGCAGAAAAACGCGCAATTTACCGGACTGTCGGATGTGATCAGCAAAATGGCGATTGTACTGGCCGGTGCTCTGGACAGGCCCATAACGGTTCTGTTTGGTGAGTCTGCCAGCGGGTTCAGCAGCGGAGAGGAAGACAATAAATCCTATTACGAGACGATTAACGGACTTCAGGAGTCCCGGCTTCGTCCAATGCAGGATTTCGCCGACCAGTTCACGCTGGATAAACTCGCCATAACGGAAAGCCTTACCTACGAATACCCGACAATCGACAGTATTAATGAGGCTGACGAAGCTAACCGGTTTAGCCAGTACGCCACCGGATTTAATACGCTGGTAACGGGTTCAATCCTGACGGAAGAAGTTGCTATCAGGGAAATGATAAACCGGGGCGTACTGAAGACGGTCACCGAAGCAGAAATTAAGGCGATTGTCGCAGGGGGTGGCACATGGACCTGAAACAGCTGCTGGAGCGCAAACAGGGGCGCCTTAAACCACGACGCCGACGGATGCGGCCACCAACCGCCAGCAAGCGTGCAGAGGTCTGGTATCGAGACAGGCTGATTGAGTTTGTCGATAGCATGCTTCAGACACTCCTGGACGAGCTGGACAAGCCCACACTCACCGATGCGCCCGATACCACTCCTTTGTCGATTACAGCGCGCCTTGCGGCAGTCATGCAGCGATTAGCGAGCATTTCAATTCAGGAGGTCGCCGCCCGACTCTCTGCCGGATTCGTTACGCGGGCAAACCTGCAGAACAAAGAGCAGACTCAGCGCACTTTCTCTCAGGCTTTTGGGATTGATCTGACCGGGATGCTCGGCGATGGCGCGATAAAGCCAGAAATGGAAAAGGCGGTTAATGACAATGTCGACCTGATCACCTCCATCCATACCGACTTTATCCACGATATCGGCGCGGAGGTTTTCGAGAACATGAAAGACGGCGGCCGACATGAAAACCTGATCGACATAATCAAGGAGCGCGGGAATGTCACCCGCAACCGCGCCAGGCTAATCGCACGTGACCAGACCTCAAAACTGAACGCAGACCTGACTGAAGCGCGAAATGTTGCTCTTGGTCTTGACCTGTATGAGTGGGGAGGTACTGGCGACGAACGGGAGCGTGACAGTCATTCCGCGTTAAACGGCATGCTCTGTAAATACTCCGATCCGACGGTCTACTCAGACGACGGCGGCAAAACGTGGAAGAAACGCTCAACCATCGGGGCATTCATCGGTAAACCCGGCGAGGATTACCAATGCCGATGCCTGGCCCTCCCTTACGTCTCATGGGATTAATCAATGAAGTGGAAACGAACACCGCAGGGGTATGTGATTACCACTGCGACGATCACCCGCGCAGGGCCGATTGAATATTACGGTCACGAACTGGGATTAACTGGCAGCGATGCCAACAAAAAAATCACCGTTGTCCGCACCCTCGACGAATTATCAAAACCTGAAACACTCGCTTCATTCAATGGCCTCCCGTTCACCATAACGCACCCCGACGACGGGGAAGTCACCGCAGCAGACCACAAAGACAAAGCATCCGGTCATATCGCCAATACCCGTATCGAGGGTGGTGAGGTGGTCTGCGACGTTTTTCTGACGGATGCCGTTGCAATTAAGACGCTGGAAGAAACGGGGATTCGTGAAGTATCCGTTGGATATGAGCCTGCTGAACTCGAGGAAAGGGGCGGTAAGTATTACCACATCAACATTCGCGGCAATCATGTCGCGGGCGTGGCAGAGGGGCGCTACGGGCCTCAGTGTAAGTTAAACGACAAAAAAGGTAAGCCGATGTTCAAAACATTAACTGACGCCCTGAGTTTCCTGAAGGGCAAAAAACTGAAGGATGCGGACGGTGCAGCGCTAACTCCTGACGAACTGGTCGGCATGATCGCCGCGCTGGAAAAAGCACTGGCAGAACTCCAGGGGCAAGGGACTGACGAGGCGACGGCAAAGGCTCAGGAAGTGCTGGCGCAACTCGCTGACCTTAAAACTCAACTGGAAGGCATGACGGGGGCACCATCGCCGAACGATGAAGATCCTGCCGCTGGTGGTGACGACAAGGACGCGAAAATCACTGCGCTGGAAACCGAAAACGCCGATCTGAAAGCGAAGGTTAAAGCGCTGGAAGAAGAACTGGAGCAGCTGAAATCCGGCAACGAAACCAGCACCACACTGGCAGACGCGAAAGCCCGCTTCCCTAAAGTCAGCTTCAATGATGCCAAATCAGCGCGTGACGTGCGTGCCGCCGTACTGGTGAGCACTAAAGCATTTAACGATGCTGAGGTCAAAGCAATGACTGACAGCGAAGTCCGCGCGGCATATGCGGCTATTCAAGCCACCTCGAAGCCACGCAGTGAAATCGGTGCTCATCTGTTTAACGACTCCGCGAACAAAAGCACTAAAACCGCAACTCAACGCCTTGGGGGTAAATAACTATGGCTTTCGGATTTACTGACTGGGATGGTGCCGACGGCACTATTAAACCAGGTTCAATCAAACGCGCCTCCAGCTCTAACGATAAAGTCTGGGGGGAAGAGAACCTGACCGAAACGAAATTGCCCTACGGCACGTTCGTAGCTGTCAACCCGGACGGCGGCGTGATGCCTCTCGCAGCTGGCAAACGCATTCACGGGATTGTGGTGCGCGACATTTACGGCGAAGGTGCACCGCACACCAAGCAGGTCAACGTAGGGCATTTCTCTCACGGCGACTGCGTCGGCGCGCTGACAGTCGATGACGCTGATTTTACTCGTGGCGCGGCGGCTTACATCGTGGCGACGGGTGCCGATGCCGGAAAGGTGACGACAGAAGCAGCCGGAAATATTGATTTGGGTTTCTGGGTGGAAGATGTGAGCGCGGGTAATAACTGCGTGGCTATCACCCTGGGCTACGTACAACAGGCAGTTCAGCAGACGGAAGGAGCATAACCAATGCCTATGGAATCAGCAGATTTCGAAGAAGTGCTGCAGGAAGCGCTAACTGAGCGTGATATGCAGTTGCAAGAAAAAGAACTTCCAGAGATCAACATCGGTGAAGCCCTCCCGGTTAAAGACGGCCTGGATTTTTCTCTGGAATATGTGGATTTCGGCGTGTCAGAAGTGGTCGGGTCGGTTAAAGACGGCATCATTGGTAACAAAACCAACAGCCTGAAAACCATTGATAGTGAAATCGAATGGCTGAAAGCGCCTGTTGGCCAGTGGGCTAAAGCTGCAACCTGGACTCAGCAGGAACTGGAGAAGATCGCACGTCTGAACATCAACCTGCAGACCAAAAAGCAGGATGATCTGTATGCCAACGCCCTCGCTACCATTCAGTATGCCGGTTACGTCGGCCATCGCGGCGTTAAAGGTCAGGAAGGGTTGCTGACAGGGACGAAAGTACAGCTTATCACCGACACGTCAGGCAAAACCATTGCCGAAATGACCTCTGATGGGTTCGTGAAACTGGTGCTGGATGCTTATAACGCGGCATGGCGCAAATCCGGCTATCGTATCCAGCCAACGCATATCGCCATGGACGCCAGCGACTTTATGCTCGCCATGCAGAAATTCGACCCGAATCCGATTGTTGTGGGTACTGACCTGCTCCCGATTGCGGCGATGGATCGCATTATGGCGGCGCTGCGTAAGGCTTCTGGTAATGAGTCTTTCAACATTACTTTCGTGAAAGTCCCGAGCAATTACGCGGTAGGTATCAAATCGGGTAAAACCCGCCTGGCAATCTACACCTACGAAGCCGATTACATCGAAATGGAAGTGCATATGCCAGAACTGCTGGCAGCACGACAGCGTGATCTGCTGACCTATGAGTGTGGTTATCGCTCTGCCTTCGGTGGCGCGATGTGGAAACAGCCGCAGTCCGGGGTGTATGTGGATTACAAATCCTCTCCGGCAGAGTAATCACAGGGGGTAGCATGGAATTCACCGTTCGTTACCCCGAGTTCGCCAGTGTTGCCCCTGCTCGAATAGAAGGGGCGCTACAGGATGCAGCAAACCAGATGAGCCGCAAAGTATGGAACAAGCTCTATGAGCAAGGGCTTCATGCTTTAGCGGCACATCTTCTTTATGCCTCAGGTGCGTTAACCCCTTCCGGAAATTCCAGCGGCAAAACTGCCCAGTCAATAACCAGTCGTTCAGTGGCTGGATTGTCTTTAGGGTATTCCGCCCCGGATGCCGGGTTTGGTGCAAATCACGATGGTTATGCCTCCAGTTCTTACGGCCAGGAATACATCAGGTTACGTAAGCTGGTGGGCGTCCACGTGCTGGCGATTCGTTAGGGCGGAGTGTTTCTCATGACGCCAGAAGAAACCTTAAGACTAACCACGGAATATCTGAAGAACCTTCAGGCGATGAAAACCCATTACGTCGCCGTAGGTTTGCCAGCGGGCAAGGTGGGAAATAAAACCCACGATGACGGAACATCGATAATTGAGATCGGGGCGGTTCACGAGTTCGGTGCTGAAATCGATCACCCTGGCGGGACGGGGTATATGGCAACCGGTGGAAAAGCTACGTTTACCCGCAAGACCTTCATGGGTCCGGTTAGCGGATTTACAGCGGCTCACAAGATAACGATTCCTGAACGATCCTTTCTTCGCGCTCCTTTCACCCTCAAAAAGTCGGAAATTAACCGGGCAATCGAAAAGGCCTGTGAAGCCGTAGGCTCCGGGCGTATGGATGCTGACACCGCATTAAATTTGATAGGCGCGACGGCGCGAAATATCAGCGTGAAGGCCTTTGAGATTGCCGGGTATGGCACGTGGTCAGATATCACTGCTGCAACTAAAAAGGCTAAAGGATCGTCTGCGCCGTTAATTGATACAGGCGCCCTGCGTGGTGCCATAACGTGGGAGGTTCGTAAGTGAGCGACTTATCAGACCTTGATATGAGCGACGCGTTAATCGGCTGGGAACAGCCTGTAAAACTCAAAACCCGCACTGAAACCACCATCGATTTTGAACCGGTCGTGACTGTTAACAGCCAGGACATTCTGGCGGTGGTGCAAAGTGCGAACAAAGAGAATCTGACGCTGGATAGCCTGGACTGGTCGAAAGAATATCTGCTGATTCATGCACGGCTGAAAATTGAAACCGGTCAGTTTATTGAGAAGGGAGGCAAGGACTACAAAGTCGTGTCCCCGGCCGATTTTATGGATTACGGATTCTGCGCTGTCATCGCCGAGGAAACCCGGCTCCCGCTACTGGTGCCAACGCCATGACACAACCCCATCTGAAAGCTGTCGCGCGTTTCGTACGTGACCTTCTGGACTACGACGAACAGCTGATCAAGTTCGACCGTCGGAACGTGCAGGCGTCCGACTTTTCCACCAGTTATATCGTGGTAAACGGCTCACTACCGCAATCAGTGCTGGCCCGTGGCCAGCGCTTTAATGGTGACGCGGAAGTGATGACTTATAGCGCCTCAGTGAGCCACGCGATTGTCCTGGAGTTTTACGGGGATAAGGCTTACGTCAACGCTGAAAGCTTCATGATGCTGAGTGAAAGCCAGCACGCGAACGAACTGCGCCGCACGCATTCACTCACCATCATGGCCGTCTCAAACATCATCGATGTGGGGCAACTCCTGGGGCAGTCCCACGGTAATCGTGTTCACCTGAGTTTCAATGTTCAGTATGCCCCTGCGCGGGACGTGCAGACACTGCGCATCGATACGCCGCAGTTTCAATTTTTAGAGGACAAGTAAATGTCGGCATCAATTAATAACGTCATTAATGTGACGCTTCTCGAAGAGGGACGGGCGGCGGCGCGAGATAACATCAACGTTTGCGCAATTCTGACCAGCCAGACGGGGGTATTGAGCACTGCTGAACGCTGGCGTTCATACAAAAGCGCATCTGCTGTCGAACAGGACTGGGGGGCTTCTTCAGTCACCGCAGCTTTTGCGAATGTGTTTTTCGGGACCAGTCCTAACCCGGTATCCGCGGGCGGCACGCTGATCGTCGGTTACTGGAACGCTGCCGGGGAAACGCTGCCTGCGACCAGCGGTGTACTGCGTGGCGGTGAGATTTCTCAGGCAGTCGTACTGCCAGCGTTACGCGAGAAGTCTGACTGGTCATTCAGTATTGAGATTGACGGCACTAAGCACGATGTGACTGAAATTAATGGCATGACGGCGACGACACTGGCAGATGTCATCGCCCAAATCCAGGCGAAAATTACGCCAGATGTTGCATCGGTTGTTTTTGATGGCAGCCGTATAGCGATTACCAACAAATCGACAGGGACTAACTCTGTTGTTGGTTATCCGACAGTGCTGGATGGTGGCTCTTTTATTGGCGATCTGCTGGCGGTTGCGGAGGGTTCCGGCGCTTCGCTGGTAAACGGTAGCGCATCAACTGAGATTTCACCGGAAACACAACTGGAATCTCTCAGCAAACTCAAAGCGCAGGTCAACGTAAAAGGCGCGGCCTTCATCGACAAAATTCTCGATGCGCAGGTGCCGTTGATCGCTTCATGGGCTAAAGCGAACGCGGTAATCGTGTATGAGACATTTACCGGTTCGGCAGCTCTGGAAGTTGATCCGACTAACCCGGCATGGGCGGTAACACTCGCCAGCCAGAGTAATTTCCGCATGCTCTACAGCAAAACAGGCAACCGGAAATTTGGTGTTAGCTATATGGCGCGCACGCATACCGTTAATTTCAACGGAGAACGCACTGCAATCACTTTGCACCTCAAAACGATGAACGTGCCGGCCGAAAGTTATGAGCAGACGGAGATCGACAAAGCGAAGCGTGTAGGTCTCGACATCTACACCACGATTAAAGACGTTCCCTGCGTGCTGTCGAGCGGTGCTAATGATTTTGTCGACAACGTCTATAACCTGATGGCCTACGTTGACGCAGTGCAGACGGATTCCTTCAACCTCCTTAAAACCACGCCGACTAAAGTCCCACAAACCTATTATGGCGTTGATCAGTTAGAGGACTGTGTAGAGAAAACCACGCATGGGTTTGTGAAGGCTGGGGTGTTCAATCCGGGTACCTGGACGCTGCCTGACTTCTTCGGGGATCGGGATATGTTTCTGCGAAATATCGAGCAAAACGGGTATTACGTGCTGGCCGGTGACCTGAAAGACCAGTCAACCGCAGACAGGCAGGAACGCAAATCCCCGGTTGTTCAGGTAGCAGTGAAGAATGCTGGTGCTGTTCACAGTGCCGATATCATCATCAATTTCAATAAATAAGGAGCGGTAAATGTCTCAGATTGTTATCAGTGCAGATACCGCGACCATCGTTCTGAATGGGCGAATCATCACGGATATCGCTGCGGGGGACTACGTCACGCTGACGCCATCCAATCCGCTTACAAGCCGCGCCAATAGTGCGAATAACGGCGTCACAATCTCGGGGCGTGTTGATGCCGGGGTGCATGTGATGGTGATACGTGTCCAGAAATTTTCTAACGATGATATCTGGCTTAACCAGCAGCGTACCGCCGCGATCCCCGTTGTCTTTAACGGCTCAGTTAAAGAGTCGTTCGTGCGCGACGGCGCGGCACTGAAGGAAACCTACGATCTTCAGGCCGGTTCTATCACCACACAACCGACGCAAACCAAAAACAACCAGGACGTTAACGCACTGATGGAATACACCATTGAGTACCGCAATGTCGTGCGTAATGTATAAGGTCAGATATGTCTAAAGAACAGCAGAAAAAAGCACTCGAGATGATCAAGGCGGTCTACGATGACGGTTTTGCTGAAATCAACGGCAACCGCTACGACTTTGCTGCGATGACACACAAAAAACGCCGCAAGGTTTTTGCCTTCTTCACAGGCATTGCCTCTGAGTTATCGCGGCAGTCTCTTGAGTTTCTGGACTCAGAGCGATTTGAGGAAATTGAACGCCTGATGTTCGATTACGTTCTGTTTGACGGTGTGCAACTGTCTAAGCAGCCGGAACACTTCGAATCCTACCCTGGTGATTACGTCATGCTAATCACAACAGCGCTTCAGGTTATCAGCCTGCCTTTTATGGGCGGGAGCAATATGAACTCACGTTCAGAAGCTCCAGACGTTCAGAAATTTACGTTAAATCCTCGAACATAAGCGACGACATGAGCATGTATCTGGCGCTATCAAAGGCCGGATACGGCCCCTATCACGAACTTGTTAAATTAGACACACCAGAGCTGTTTGACATGCTTGAGTTCGAGAATATCAGCGCAGACATTCAACACTACGAGATGGAGAAGGCGCGGAATGGCGATAGTTAACGAGCTTATTACCAAATTCGGTTTTATCGGTAATCTGGCGCCGCAGGAAACCTTCAATGCAAATCTGAAAGCATCTATTGGTTTGCTTGCCGGGCTTGGAGCCGCTATCGCCGGTTCGGCTGCGGGGGTTGCTGGCTGGGTGACGTCTGTCAGTCAGTCTATTGATCCGCTGGTCCAGTTCTCCCGGGAAACGGGGGTGGCGATCGAGACCGTTCAGTCACTGGGTTACGCGGCGTCTGTAAATGGCTCAAGTGTTGATGCGTTGCAGGCTTCGCTAGGTGAGATGACAAAAAGAGTGGGGGAGTTCGTTTCCACCGGTGAGGGGGAGGCGAAAGACGTTGCGGAAAGGCTGGGCCTTCAGTTCAAGGATATGAACGGGCAGGTAAAAAACTCCGATGTGATATTTCGTGAACCGGCCGACAAACTGCACGGCATGAGCCAGGCAGAGAAGTTTTCTGTTCTGGATAAGATGGGTATCGACCGTTCCATGGTGCAGTTGCTATCCATGACGGGCGAAGAAATATCTTCGTTGCAGAACAAGGCCGAGGCGCTTGGTGTTGTCACGCAAGACCAGGCCGATCAGTTTGCAGCCTACAACGATTCTCTGACAACGCTGGGGAAAGGCTTTGATGGTATCAAATTTCAGGTTGCCGTCGGATTTGTGCCGGTACTGAAAGACCTGGTGGATGGGTTTACGGACTTTCTCATTGCTAATAAGGATCTCATCAAAAACGGGCTGGCCCATCTTGGGGAAATTATCTTCTCCGTTATGGGTATGATCCGTCGCTTCCTGCCGATTATTGGTCTTATTACCACCGGATTTGTAGCCTGGAAAATTGCTGCTATAGGACTTAGAGCGGTGCTGGCAACCATATTCTCTCCTGTCGTACTGATCACTGCCGCCATTATCGCTGTCGTTCTTGTTATCGATGATTTGCTGACGGCTATGGAAGGTGGCCAAAGCGTTATTGCTGATTTCTTCAAAGATAACTGGGGAATAGATATTGTTCCCGCACTGAAAGAGGCGAAAGCGTCGCTCATGGCTTTCATAAACTACGCTATTGGCGTGTTTAAACCGCTTGCTGATGCGATTGCCTCCATGTTCAGGATGGTGTGGCATCTCATCACAGGTGCGTTTACGGGTGATTTTCAGGGTGCGATGAAGGATGCGCAGAATATCTTTGATTCTCTTATAGCGTTTATCACTGGTGCATTTGGTGTCGTTGGTGATGCGATTAAATACGTGTTTGGCGATGCCGGCGCGTTTGTCGTTGATGTATTCACTACTGCCATCGAAAACACGAAGCTGATGTTCTCAGCACTATGGAAGTTAGTCACTGGCGATTTTGAAGGTGCATGGGGGGATGTGGTAAAAATCTTCGATAACGGCGTCGAACTGATGAAAAAACCATTCACGGCTTTTATTGACTGGGCGAAAAACATCTTTGCTGGGCTGGGGGAATACATCAGCAATATTATCAGCAACGCTGCTTCAAATGCCTGGAATGCGACAAAGTCATTCTTCGGGGTCGGTGAGGATGAACAGCAGCAGGGAGTAACCGGCGGCGGTAACGGCGGCATGAGTCCTGGTGGTATTCCTTACGGCATGAATGCTGCGGTGGGACTCGGTGGTGGTGGCGTGACAAGCAATTCAAGCGTCAGCCAGCAGAACACGATTCACATCAACACATCCGATCCGGTTGTCGCCGGGAATACTGCGGCAGATAGCCTGCAACAAAACATGAAGGATGCCAACCGGTTGAGTGGCAGAGGAGGTCGGTAATGGGGATTCTAGACGGCCTCATGCAGGCGCAATCTTCTGGCAAAGATACTGTTAAAAAGGTAGGGATCGGCGGGTTCTCAATGTTTGCCCGAGTGAGCGATGCTACTGAATACCCGTCTCAGGTTCCTGTAGACGTGCTGGAGGATGGCAGTAACGCGTCAGACGACATTATCAATGGCCCGCTGACGATAAAAATCAGCGGTGTTGTTGCCGATATTTTTGTCGATGCGAAACCAAACTCTTCTTTTAGCCTGATGCCAGATTATTCGAAGTATGGTGAGGTGCTGGAGTACATCCCCGCAAAGACGCAGCAGCAGTTGCAAAAAATGAATGAGATTGCCGACCGCGCAGAGCAGGCCATCTTAAAGGCAAAACGCCTGGCTGATAAAGGAGCCGACCTGTTTGGGCTGGTGGGCAACCCGTCTACTGGTGGCGCTAAAGGTATACGCGAGCAATTTCTCGACTTCATTGAGGGGGTGTACTACGGTAAGCAGCTTATTTCCGTGGAGGTGGATTATCGCACCCATGAAAATATGGCGTTAAGCGGCCTGACCATCAGTACCGACAATCAAACGATGGAAACTAAGTTTGAAGCCAGTTTTACAAAAATCACCTTCACGCAACTGACTACCGCACCGATTGAGCAGCACTTCAAATCCCCCTCGGCAGCTGCTAAATCAAAAACGGCGGGCGTTGCTAATAAGGGGGCGCAGACGCCCGCTGATAATTCTAAAAAAAGTAACGGGACCAGCCAGTCAAAATCAGTCATGACCTCGTTAAAAGGGGCGGCGAAATCTTTATTCTAATGAGAGCAACGTATGGATCCGATAACCAACATCACTGACGAACCTATCCAGCGGCATGTTCTGATTTTTGACCGTGGTGAGGCTGTGGTCACTATTCGTTATCTGCCTACGGTTGAAATGTGGAAAATGCGCGTGGAGTACAACGGTGATTACATCGACGGCGTGAAGCTGTCCCTCGGGACGCTACATTTTCGGCACAAGAACTGGCCTTTCGACGTTGTGTTACTTTGCGCTGACAATTCCGGCATTGACCCATATCGGGCTGACGACTTCGCCAGTGGTCGCATCGAAATGTATCTGGTCACGCCGGAAGAGATGATTGATATTCGCGGGGGAGACGTGCCGTGATGGATACTTTTTACCGTGATTATCGGCTGACGGTGGGGATCGGCAATCAAGCAGTGATTATCGAGCCACCGATCACCGTGTCATTCAAGGCGCTGGAAACTGTGGACAAGAAGTCACTCGGCAAGCTGAGTGTGTCCATCAACGGGCTAAAGCCTTCCACGCGTCTGCAATTGCTCAAGTCCGAAGATGAAGAGAAGTATATCCCCGTTCGACTCGAGGTTGGTTACGACGGCAAGCTGCGCCAGGTATTTCAGGGTTCGGTTAAAAGCGGAGCAGTAAAGCGTGAGGGGGCGATCCACATCGTCAGCCTGGAATGTGAAGACGGTGGCCACGACTATATCAACGCTTTCACATCGCGCACGGTACGCGGGAAAGATCAGGTCGTCGATTCTGTCTTGCAGGATATGCCAAACACGAAAAAAGGCTCTGTGACGAAGCAACAAGCACTCATCAGGCCGAAGGTTCTGGTAGGTAGCTCCAGTAAAATTCTTACCGATACCCTTGCGTCCGACGAGTCATTTTTCATCAAAGATGAGCGCGTCCACATCCTCAAGGCTAATGAGGTTACATCGGGTAACATTCCAGTCGTGAATGCGCGTAGCGGTCTGCTAAATACGCCTCAGGCAACGAAGATTAGCGCACAGGATGACGGGGGGAAGAAAGCCAAGATGCCAACCAATGAGCCTGATACGGATCCGGCAGGCAAAAAAGATACTGACTCGAGTACCTTAGCCAAATCCTCGAAAGGGCAGATCGTATTCGATACGAAACTGAATCCTATGCTGGTGATCGGTGGGCTTTGCGCTGTTGAAAGCGTGACGAACCCCGCGTTAAACGGGGTTTATAAGATATACCAGATTGAAACCAGCGGGCAGAACAACGGGGCAGCCTGGTATCAGAAGGTGGTATGCCAGCCTGCCGGAAATTACTCAGTTGTTAACTGAAGATTTTACTTCTTGCGTTACGCTGGAATTGGTTTTTTCTGGTGGGTGACGATCTGAAAGCCAGCCAAGAGCAAAAATAATGACTGTGAGAATAAAAATTTTCTCGCCTATTGAAAACTTCACCTTACCACCTGCATTTTTAAATGCCGTTTTCTCCTCGGTTGATAGTTTTCTAAATTGCTTATGGGTTAATACCATGACCAATGGGCGAGGTGGTTGAATATCTTCCTGACCATCCTCTAACAACGTTGAGTCCGAAAAGAAACCAAGCCGCTCAGGTGCTTGTTCCTCTACGTTCTCAGCGTGTTTACCGGTGGAGTTCTTTTGACCCGCGAGCAAGTTTCCACTCGTGTAAGACAAACCGGTACCGGGAATGCCTGCGGTTGCCTTTACCCCTTTTTTACCAACGTTCAGGGTAGCACCAGCCTTACCAATTGATGCGCTAGTAATGCCTGTTTTACCTATGTTTATATGAATGCCTGGTGCAATTTTGATGCGCTGTCTGAATTTGAATCCCATGAGTGACTCTCCTTAGTATTAAACGCTGGCGCAGGTTCGCTCTACGGCGATTAGTATGAGTATTTATCTAGCCATCCATTGAACCCACTCTGGCGGTTTTTTATGGGCTTAATTTATGATCGAAGAACTTCACGACACTATCGGCCTGGGTGTTGAATTTGCTCTGGCCGATGTTCACACCATTGTTGTCGCAAAAATAACGTCTGTAAATGACAAAACAATCAGTTGCGTCCCCGTTATCAATCGGGTTGTGAAAGGGAGCAGCAAGCAACTCCCAGAGTTCATTGAAGTCCCCCCGGTAATTTTGCAAGGCGGTGATAGTTATATCGCCGAACCAATTGCGGCTGGTGACTATTGCCTCGTCCTTATCTCTGAGCGTTGTTATGACGCTTGGTATGCGGGTAGCGACTTTGTTTCACCACTTGAAATGCGTATGCACGATTATTCAGATGGCTTCGCTCTGTGTGGGGTTAACCCACAGGCTACCGCGATCAATATCCCTAAGAAGAACAGGATGATGAAGGGGGATTCTGACCACGAGGGTGATTTAAACCTCACAGGAAATATTACCCAGAAAGATGGTAAGACGACTCTGGGAGAATGCGATGTTCTGAATGTACTTCAATATTCCCAGGTAAAGACAGGCGGTAAGTCTGGGGTGTCTGGTTCATTTCGAAGCGATGACGGGAAAACAATCACAGTTACCAACGGTATTGTCACGGAGATCTCATGATTGTTTCAGCACTTGATAAAAATGACGACTGGGGATTTGGGCGCGGGAAGGCAAACTATATAACTGGCGGTGCTGCTATCGCGCAGAAAGCCAAATGCCGGATCCGCTCGTTCAAAAACGATAATCCTCTCAACATGGATGACAACATCGACTGGCTTTACCTGTTATCAGAGAAAAACACCGAGCAGGAGATTCTGCGGGAGATAGAGCGCGTGACGCTGGCGACGGATGGGGTTATGCGCATTACCGCTCTGGCGATGGAGGTCAATAAGGCCACCCGGTCACAAAAAATCGAACTCAGCATTGAGACCGTCTATGACCAGCAGACGATCACCTTCCCGGTCAACGGAGCGTTGAAGAATGGCACTACAGTTTAGCGACAACGGCCTTGAGACAAGCACTCTCCGGGAGTTATTTCAGGAACTGAGCGACGGATATAAGGGAATTTATGGTCAGGATATCGATTTAGACCAGGAATCTCCCGACGGTCAACGCGTGGCAATCGAAGCTCAGGCTCGGGCAGATATTGAAGCCGCGCTGCAATGGCTTTATTCCCAAATGGACCCCGATTTTAATACTGGTGATATGCAGCAGATTATCGCCAAACTTCACGGGCTTTTCCTTCGCCCCGGCTCCCGGTCTCAGCGTGACCTTAAAGTCACAACAGACAGGCCGGTGCTTCTCTATAGCGGGTACAAGATACGGGACCAGGCAAATCAGGTCTGGGCTATCCGACAGGACGTGACCGTTCCGGCGGGCGTCACAACAGCCACCTTTTTTGCTCAAAACTTTGGGAAAGTTACTGGGCTTGTGAACGACACCTTCACTCAACTCACACCAGAACCAGGGATTGTGAGCATTATCTCTGATTCCGCGGTTGTGGTCGGTCGGGATGAGGAAACGCCTGAAGAATTCAGGCAACGCCGGAACCGGTCGCTTGAGAACCCGGCAACAGGTAGCACTGGGGCGGTTTTCGCTAAAGTTGCTCAACTGACAGGTGTAATTGATCTGAATATCGGAGAGAACGACACAAAAATTGATAATCCGACGACGGGTATCCCGGCCAATTCAATATGGCTGGTCGTTGAGGGGGGAGCGATTTCAGAAATTGTGGAGGTGATGGTTAAACAGAAAGGCGGTGGAACGGGAACGAAAGGCAGCATAACCGGACGTTTTACCGAGACCCTGATTCGGCCTGACGGCACTTCATTTCTGATAGCCCATGAACTTCAGTTTGATCGGCCCATCTATAAGCCGCTTCATATCAGGCTTAATGCCCGCCGGAAGATTCAAAGCGAACCGATAGATATCGATACTCTCAAAAAATCTCTTGCATCACGCACCATGCATATTGGTGAGTCTGTGGATGCCAATGAATTTTATGAGAATGGGTATGGGGTAGGACGGGTAAATTTTGTGCTGACCAATCTGCAAATTAGCAGTAATGGGGCAGATTACACCGATGCTGAGTTATCGCCAGGCTTTCAGGGAAAGTTCACGTTGAGTGTGGAAAATATAGACGTTAACGAGGTGGTCCAGTGAATGACGACATCATTAACCGCTACACGCTAATGCTCATCAAACAATATTGGGAAAAGAAAAAAGCAAGATCAGAGATACAGGCCATGCTCAGGCACTGGCAAATCATCGCCGATTTTATTCGTAACCCAGATAACTTTGATCTCGACCGGGTTACCGGATACCGGCTTGATGTCATTGGCCGGATAGTCGGCCTTCACCGTAGTGTGCCTGCTGTTATTGCCCGTGTATTTTTCGGGTTTGACGGACATCTGAATACCGCAGGCTTCGACAGTAAATCTAATGCGGCGTATGTCGGCGCACCTTTCTACAGCAAGTTTTCGCCGGCATATGGTGACTATCAACTGGCTGACAATGAGTATCGCAGGTTCCTTCGGGTCAAAATTGCGCGAAACGCCGCAGGTGCAACGATAGCGTCAGACGATCGGGTCAGCCTGCAGGATGTTATACAGACGGCTTTCAACGGCGAAGCTTACGTGACCGACAGAAAAGACATGACGCTTGCTTTGAACGTTTCGCCGCGGGTATCAGTTGAAGAGTTACGCCTGATTGTGAAGCTTGGCCTGCTGCCGAAACCTGCGGGCGTTCGATACGATTATTTTTATCAGGTGACTCCTGGTCTGACATTCGGTTTCTCGCGAAACCCTTCGGCCAGAGGATTCGCCAGCAAGTTTAATACCGCCTACCAGGGCGGTTTTTTTTCGAGGAAAATCCATGTCTAAGATTGTACGATATCAGGGAGATGTTCGGGCTTTTGCCTCTGATGCACAGGGAATGGAAAGAACCGTGTTTGGTGGAACAAATCAGGCGGATGACCTGACCTCGCAAATTACGGCATCTTTCCTTCGCGGATGGGGCATTGTTGGCGCTTCCGAACACCCCTCGCTTGAGGACTTCAATGCGGCAATGTATGCAATGAGTCAGTTCATTGCGTATCAGCACCAAATGGGGGTTCCAGAGTGGCATGCAGAACAGGAATATCATATCGGTTCGATCTGCACACATAACGGTGAATCTTATCAGTCCTTACAAAATGCAAATATTGGTAGCCAGCCGCCATCAGCAAAATGGACTCCTGTATTAACGTCAAAAAACGGTCTCGCAAACCTTGGTTTGGGAGAAGGCTCAGCGTTACCCGTTGGTGTACCTGTTCCGTGG
>ERZ791914.466-NODE-466-length-39659-cov-9.174225_pt1 | contig 39659 bp, 30 predicted proteins | sample MGYA00510140_ERZ791914 | MGnify/ENA primary metagenome ERZ791914 (study PRJEB30046, sample SAMN00792079) | human gut metagenome | study: EMG produced TPA metagenomics assembly of the A metagenome-wide association study of gut microbiota in type 2... | reverse complement strand
CGCTAAGCGGCAGGCCCTGTTCCTTTGTGCCGCCCCGAAGGGCTTCCTGTTACAGACTATACCGCAGCGTGCGGTACAGCCGCTGGGTACACCGTGCCAGTGTCCGGGATACCGTGGACTTGCTGATCCCCAGCTCCTGTGCGATGTCCGTGACCCGCTTGCCCTGGGTGAAGTGCATCCGCAGCAGCTGCCGCTGCCGGGGCGTCAGCTCCTCCTCCACCGCCAAGGGCAGATTCACCAGCAGACGCCGGATCTGCTGGCGGTTGTCCTCCTGCTGCCCCTGCTGCCACAGCTGCAGGCTGGCGATATCCAGCGGGTCATAGCGGCCGGAGCCGTCAGATACGGTATGCCGCATAGCGGTGGCACCCCCTGTCATAGTAGTGGGCGGTGTGATACGCCAGCTCACGGGCCTGCCGCCGCAGGGGCATCAGCTCCCGGATGCGCCGCTGCAGACACAGCACCTCCTCCGGGTCCGGGGCCGTCAGCGCCCGCTGATGCAGCTGCCGGATGCGCTCGCCGATAGCGTCGGCGCTGGCGGCATAGTCGTGGGACATTTCCTGCAAGGTCATAGAACTTCCTCCTTCCGATCTCCCCATGTTCCTCCTATGTACGGCGAAAAAATTCGCCGGGAACGCAAAAATACTGTTGACAAACGGGCCTTCATCTGGTAGTATAGATTCGCTGGTCAAATGCTGGTGTAGCTCAGCTGGTAGAGCAGCTGATTTGTAATCAGCAGGTCGGGGGTTCGAATCCGTCCACCAGCTCCAATTTGATATGGGGGATTTCCCGAGTGGCCAAAGGGGACAGACTGTAAATCTGCTGGCAACGCCTTCGGTGGTTCGAATCCACCATCCCCCACCAAGCCGACGAGTCTTGCAAAAGACCCGTCGGCTTTCCTTTTGCCCGGAAGCTGATGCCGTCTTCCGACGGGGCGCAGGAACGATCCTCCGGCCCAGCGGTTCTAAATACCAGTAGTTTTGGATATGATACCCTTGTGATGCCAGTATTCTTGTGAGTGAATTAAGACTATCACAAGAATCTTGTTATGTCAAGAGGGAATTAACAAGTTTCTTGTTAAAATGCCTTGACAGAAAACAAGAAATATGGTAGCATCACAGTGAAACCGTCGAAAGAAGTCGAAGGAGGGCGTGACCATGAGCTTTGGCGATCAGCTGAAAAAGCGCCGGGAAGAGCTGGGCCTGTCCCGCTCGGAGCTGGCGGACCGGCTGGGGGTATCCCGGTCGGCGGTGGGCAATTATGAGACCGGCGTCAGCGCTCCCAAGGAGGAGGTGCTGCTGCGGCTGTTCGATGCCCTTCATGTGGAACCCAACTATCTGTATCGGGATGCCTACCGGGGCGGGGGAGAGGGGGTCAGCGACGAGGAGCGGAGCCTGCTGGAGAAGTACCGACGGTTGGGCCTCTCCGGGCGCCAGACCCTCCACACCGTGGCGGATGCGCTGGGGACCATGCAGCAGGAGCTGCAGGCCGCCGCCCCGGAGCCTGCGCCCCGTGTCATCCCGCTGTATTGCTCCCCGGCTGCAGCGGGCTATGCCGCCCCGGTATTCGGGGAGGATTATGAGCCCTTGCCCGTCACCGGTGAGGTCCCCACAGGGGCGGAGTTGGCGGTGCGGATCCAGGGCGACTCCATGGAGCCCTATATCCACGACGGCTCGGTGGTGTACGTGAACCATGACCCCCTGCGGGCGGGAGATGTGGGCATCTTCTGCGTAGACGGCGATATGCTCTGCAAGCAGTACTACCGGGACCCGCTGGGGGTGGTGTATCTGTTCAGCCTCAACCGCCGCCGGGCGGATGCGGACGTGATCCTGCCCCCCAGCAGCGGGCGCAGTCTCACCTGCTTCGGCCGGGTGATGCTCCACGGCCTGCCCATACCGGAATAAAAAAGACCCAGCGGAAAACCATCGGTTTTCCGCTGGGTACTTTTTTCCCGCTCTCACAAAATAAAGCCGCCGTCGCAGGTTAGCACCTGCCCGGTGATGAAGTCCGCCTTGTCCGAGGCCAGAAACGCCACGGCGTGGGCGATGTCCTCCGGCGTTCCCAAGCGGCCCATGGGAGTCTCCTGCGCCAGCTGGGGCAGTATCTCAGCGGGCAGGGCGTCCAGCATATCCGTGCGGATGACGCCCGGCGCCACGCAGTTCACCCGGATGTGGGTGGGGGCCAGCTCTGCCGCCAGAGACCGGGTCAGGCCGATGAGGGCCGCCTTGGTGCAGGAATAGGTGACCTCGCAGCTGGCGCCCCGCAGCCCCCAGATGGAGGAGGTGTTGATGATGCATCCCTCGTGGTGGTGCAGCATGGCAGGCAGCACCGCCTGAATGGCGTGGTAGGCGCCGTCTACGTTGACGGAGAAGTAGCGGTGCCACAGCTCATCGGTGATGTCCTGAAATAGGGCCTGTCCCGCCACACCGGCGTTGTTCACCAGCAGCGCTACCGGGCCGAAGGCATCCTCCACCTGCCGGACCATGGTATTCACCTGTTCCCGGCAGGCCACATCCGCCTGCACCGCCATCACCCGGCAGCCCTCCCCGGTGAGCTGTTCCACCAGTGACCGGGCGCAGTCCTCCCTCTCCCGATAGTTGATACATACGGCCCAGCCCTGCCGGGCCAGTTCCGTGGCCACGGCCCGGCCGATGCCACGGGAGGAGCCCGTGACCAGTGCGATTTTCTCCATGAAGTGTTCCTCCTTGTGCGCCTACGATGTTCTTTGACAGCAGTATAACAAAAACTTTTCAGATTGGCAAGAAAAGTGTTGACAAACGGGGGACTTTCCGGTAAAATACCTTTGTTCGCACGGTTAGCTCAGCTGGTAGAGCACATGCTTGACGTGCATGGGGTCACAGGTTCGAGTCCTGTACCGTGCACCACACGTCAAAGTCCCGGAATCACTACGATTCCGGGACTTTTCTTTTTTTTGCTCATTTCTTATTTATTAGTAACGTGTTAGTAACAGCGTCCACAAGTGTCTGTGCGTCTATGTGCGTATATATGTTTGCGGTGGTGGAATAATCGGCGTGTCCGAGTATTTTTTGCAGCATTTCCGGTGACAATCCCTCTTTTACCGCACGGGACGCGTATGTGTGCGTGTGGCGTGTGGGGTCTTGCGCTCTATGCCGTGTTCGCTGGATGTGTGATGGTTAGAATAATTATATAAAATGTAATTGTATACTGTCCAACAAATGGGGTGCAGTTCAGATCACCCGGTGCCCTTTTTATCCCCGAAGGGCTGGAAAAACCCATCGTGAGAAAATTTTCGCACCCTGCCTGCCGAAGTACCTCCGCTCCGTGAGGATTTTGTATCACACCCGAAAAAACTGCCAAATTGTACCATTTGCCCACATGACTTGAAAGACACTCCGCTGCTCTGCGCAGTTTCCACGAAAAAGTCGACAGAATCATTCTGCAATACAGGACTACAAGCAGCATAAACGGACGAACTTTGTTAAATAATAGTTAATATATACGACGAGATAAGTTTTTTGATTGTTAAACTTTAGTCAACTTTACGGTTGCAATTTTTTTATTACGGAGATAGAATAATATCAACATACGATGTGTGTGTTGTTCCGCCACGGGCGGCATTCAAGATGTAAGGAGAAAAAGTATGTTCAAGAGATTCACCAACGCTTGCGTGCGTGTTGTGAACCGCTGGCTGCCGGATGCATTCCTGTTTGCCGTCATCCTGACCTTCGTGGTCTATGTGGCAGCCATGTTCGCCACCGGCATGGGTCCCATCAAGGTGCTGGCTGCATGGGGCAATTCCGACGGCTTCTGGGGTCTGCTGGCCTTTTCCATGCAGATGGCTCTGGTGCTGGTGCTGGGTTCCGCCATGGCTTCCGCCAAGCCCTGTAAGAAGGTGCTGCGGAAGGCCGCTGGTCTGTGCCACAATAATATGCAGGCCATCGTCATCACCACCATGGTCTCCACCGTGTGCTGCTGGCTCAACTGGGGCTTCGGCCTGGTGGCCGGTGCGCTGCTGGCCAAGGAGGTGGCCAAGCGGGTCCCCACCGTGGACTATCCCTTGCTGATCGCCTCCGCCTATTCCGGCTTCGTCATCTGGCACGCCGGTCTCTCCGGATCCATTCCCCTGACGCTGGTCACCGGCGCCAAGTTCGGTGAGGTCACCTATCAGGCCGCCATCACCGAGACCATCTTCCACCCCATGAACATCATCATGTGCGCCGTGGTGCTGCTGGCCATGCCCTTCATCAACTACGCCATGCACCCTGACCGGGAGCGTGCCGTCACCATCGATCCCACCCTGCTGGTGGAGGACGAGGATAAGACCTACGAGATCAACACCCCCGCTGAGAAGCTGGAGCATTCCAAAATCCTGTGGGGCATCCTGTGTCTTGCTTTCCTTGTATATATTATCTATTACTTCATCACCAACGGCTTTACGCTGGGCCTGAACATCGTGAACATGATCTTCATGTTCCTCGGTATCCTGCTCCACGGCGACCTGCGCCGCTATGTGGACGCTGTGGCGGAAGCCGCCGGCAGCGCCTCCGGTGTGCTGCTGCAGTTCCCCTTCTATGCCGGTATCATGGGTATGATGGTGGTGCAGAATGAGGCCGGTGTGTCTCTGGCAGGCGTCATCTCCCAGTTCTTCGTGAACATCTCCAACAACGTCACCTTCCCCATGCTGTCCTTCCTGGCAGCCGGTATCGTGAACTTCTTCGTCCCCTCCGGCGGCGGCCAGTGGGCCGTGCAGGGCCCCATCATGATGCCTGCCGGCGCAGAGCTGGGCATCGGCGCTGGCCGTACTGCTATGGCCATCGCTTGGGGCGACCAGTGGACCAACATGATCCAGCCCTTCTGGGCGCTGCCCGCTCTGGGTATCGCCAAGCTGTCTGCCCGTGACATCATGGGCTATCTGGTGGTGGTCCTGCTGTTCGTGGGTCTGGTAGCCTGCCTGGGCTTCCTGGCCTGGGGCCTTCTGTTCTGATATCTTCCTATCTTTTCCATACTCCTCAAAGCAAAAGAGGCTGGGTGTCCACCCAGCCTCTTTTGCTGTTTCGATTTTACTTCACCCAGCCCATCAGCTGCACGAAGTTCCAGATGAGCTTGCAGCCATAGAAAATGATCACACCGCCGCACACTTTATTGATGATGTTCAGCATCTTCTCGTTGAACTTGCTGCCCAGCAGCGATACGATGGTGGAGAGACTTAGAAACCAGATCACCGACGCACTGCCGAAGCCGAAGATAAAGGGCAGATCGCCCCCGGTGGGCAGGCTGGCCCGGAAGGCTCCCAGCATCATGGTGCCGTCGATGATGGCCTGAGGATTGAACCACGTCACCACGAAGGCGGTGGTGAACAGCTTCCATACCGGCACGTTTACATCCTTACCGCCCTCCAGCGATGCCCTGGACCGCAGCAGCCCGATACCGATCCAGATGACGATGAGACTGCCCAGCCCCAGAATGACCTTCTGCAACCACGGCACAGCCTGCATCAGAGCGCCTGCCCCTAAAAAGCAGGAGACACCCAGCGAGACGTCCCACAGAATGACGATCAGCGCCGTCAGATAGACCCGGCTGCGCTTCTGAGTCAGGGCGCTGTTGATGACAAACAGATTCTGCAAGCCAATGGGGGCCACATACGCCAATCCCATGGTCAGTCCCTGCAAATAGATGTTCATAGCGGTGATTTTCTCCTTTTTGGTTATTTACTCCGGTTTTACTACCTGCTATAATGATAACACATTCTCCCCAAAGCGCAAGAGCGCAGATAAAGCTGAGCAGGTAAGGAGGAACTGACCGTGTCCCATTATGACTGCCCCTGTATGGAGAAATGTCCCCTGCACTACGCCATGTCCCTCATCGGCGGCAAGTGGAAGGTGCAGATCCTGTGCTCCGTCACCAACGCCGGGACCATCCGCTACAATGCCCTGCGGGGCAAGCTGGACGGTATCAGCAACACCGTGCTGTCCTCGGCTCTGCGGGAACTGGAGCGGGACGGATTGATCCTGCGCCGGGAGTATCTGGAGGTGCCGGTGCGGGTGGAGTACGCCCCCACCGAGGACTGCCGCCGCCTGCTGCCCATTCTGGAGCAGCTGTCTGACTGGGCGGAGGCTCGGATGCCCGCCGATGAATCCACAACGAAAAAGGAGGAACCGCAATGACCATCCAAGAAGCACTGGAGAAGCTGCAAGGCTATGAGAAAGCCACCTTTGCCCTGAACCACGCAACGGGCCTTATGTACTACGATGGCGCCACCATTGCCCCCAAGGGGACAGCGGAGCTGCGGGGCAGCACTCTGGGAGAGCTCTCCCGCATGGGCTATGAGCTCACCACCGCTCCGGAGACGGTGGAGATGCTCCGCACCCTCATGGAAAACCGTGAGGAGCTGGATCCCATCACCCGCCGGAAGGCGGAGGAGCTGTGGCGTGACTACGACCGCACCCACCGTGTCCCGGTGGCGGAATATGTGGCCTATCAGGAGCTGTCCGCCAAGTCCGACGCCGTGTGGCATGAGGCCAAGGAGAAGAATGACTTTGCCCTCTTCGAACCATATCTCCAGCAGATGTTCGATGCCAGCCGCCGCATGGCCGGCTACTGGGAGCCGGAGAAGGACCCCTACGAGACCATGCTCTCCACCTTTGAGCGTGGCCTGACGGTGGCCCAGTGCGACGCCTTCTTCGCCTCCCTGCGGGAGAAGCTGGTGCCTCTGATCCGGCAGGTCACCGCCCACGCCGACCGGGTGGACGATGCCCCTTTGCACCGGGACTACCCCGTGGCGATCCAGCGCCAGTTCTCCGACTTCATCATGGACGTCATGGACATCGATCGGGACCACTGCATCATCGGCGAGACGGAGCACCCCTTCACCACCAACTTCTCCCGTGACGACGTCCGCATCACCACCCACTACTTCGCCGATCGGGTGGCCTCTTCCCTGTACTCCGTGGTCCATGAGGGCGGCCACGCCCTCTATGAACTCCACACCGGCCGGGAACTGGCCCGCACCTGCCTTGGAAACGGCGTCTCCATGGGCATCCATGAGAGCCAGTCCCGGTTCTATGAGAACATCATCGGCCGCAGCCGGGCCTTCTGCTCCGTCCTGCTGCCGTGGCTGAAGGAGCACTTCCCGGAGCAGCTGGTGGACGTGACGGAGGAGCAGTTCTACCGCATGGTGAATCGCTCCCAGCCCTCCCTGATCCGCACCGAGGCCGATGAGCTCACCTACTGCCTGCACATCATGGTCCGCTATGAGCTGGAAAAGCAGATGTTCGCCGGCACCATTACCGCCCACGACCTGCCCGCCGCATGGAATCGCCTGTATAAGGAGTACTTGGGCGTGGATGTCCCCTCCGACCGGGAGGGCGTCCTACAGGACTCCCACTGGGCCAACGGCAACATCGGCTACTTCCCCTCCTATGCCATCGGTTCCGCCTACGGCGCACAGTATCTGCTGGAGATGCAGAAGGATCTGGACGTGGAGGCCGCTGTTCGCTCCGGCAAGCTCACCGCCATCAACCGCTGGTTGGAGGAGAAGATCTGGAAGTACGGCTGCATGAAGGACCCCGTGGCCCTCTTTGAGTCCGTCTGCGGCCCCTTCCGCCCGGAGGAGTACGTGGCCTATCTGGAAAAGAAGTTTACGGAGATATACGAACTGTAATCTATTACGATAATAATACAAAACATTATCGCCCCGGAGTGTTCCACAAAGCCCTCCGGGGCGATTTCTGTCCGCTTACAGCAATATCCGAGGCAGAATAAATCGCCCTCCCCCTTGAGGAGAGCGATTTATTTCATTTCCTGTACCAGCTGCTCCAACAATTCCAACTGGCGGCTGCTGAGCCGCCGCAGGGATTTGCTCAGCGACAACAGACGTACCGGGTCTGCGAGTTCTGCTGCAAAAAATTCCTCCGGCGTCACGCCCAGATACTCACAGATGTAGAAGAACATGGACATGGACGGCAGATTCACGCCGTTTTCGATGTTGTTGATGTACCCGGCGCTCTGTCCCAGCGAAAGACTCATATCACGAGCCGATACGCCCTTGGCCTGCCGCAGCTGTGACATCCGTCGGGCAAACTGCTTCTTCTCCATGACCCACCTCCACGCTTTTTGATAATTGTACTATATAGTCTGCTGAATCTTATCCGGTTATTTAGGATATTTTCTTGACATAACTATTTTAAATAGATATAATGAGAAAAAATACTGTGGAAAGTAGATGGTGATGAAGAGTGGAAGCGCTGATTGGAATCGTTGGTGTGGCAGTGCTGTGTTTCCTACTTTCGGCTCTGTGGGATTCTACAAAAAAGGCGGAAAAGGAACAACAGTGGCAGGCCGTGCAAATGCAGGATCGCAAGCGAAAACAGCAGGCGGAAGAGGAAGCGGAGCGATACCGAACGTCTCTGGTAAAGCGGTATAAAAATAGCCCGTTGACAAGGGAAATCCTAAAGACCATTTGCGACGGGACGGAGCGCAATCCGGAGGAGATCGTCATCGACAAAAGCGGTGCCTCCGGACGTACAGACGGGATGGTGCGCAGCTATGATTTTTTAGCGCATCGTGTCCCTGAACTCACCGACAGTAAAGCGTTTTCCTATGAATATCATCCGATTCAGAATCTTGGCGTTACCGATTGTGTGTTTGTTCGTCAACAAGCCGCACTGGCGGAAGCCATCAGGGAAATTCTGGGAGAGGATTATTCTATTGAATATAAGGATGACGGTCGAATCGTCGTCATGCGGCTGAAGCCAACCAAACACTTTTAATTTTAACAAGGAGGAACACATCATGGCTCGCTGTTATTATCTGGACTACATCAGCAAGGGCTGCCTCAGTAGCTACGACAATGACGAGTATGTCTGCAAGCTCTGCGGCAAGCACTTTGCCACCAATGACCCGCAGGTGAAGTACACCTGCAACCCCGATTACGGCGAAGAGTATCAGAGATGTCCGGTTTATCGGGACCGCCGCTGACATTAAAAAACCGCTGGCCGTAACGGCCAGCGGTTTTCCTATATTCCCCTCTTACAGCTTTGTGACCATGGGGATGATCATGGGGCTGCGCTTGGTGTGCTTATAGAGGTAGCTGCTCACCGCCGAGCGCACGGCACGGCACACCTCGTTGTCGTCCTTGCGCCGCCGGGCAGCCATTCCGTCCACTGTGGACATGGCCAGCTCCCGCAGCTCCTGCAAAAGCTCCTCGGATTCCTTCACATACACGAAGCCGCGGGTGACGATCTCCGGCTCACACAGCAGCCGGTGGTCGTGGGAGGACATACTCAGTACCACCACCACCATACCGTCCTCGGCCAGCAGCTTCCGGTCATTGAGCACCACAGCACCCACTTCACCCACGCCGGAGCCGTCCACAAAGACCTCTCCGGCGGGTACGGAGGCCTCGCACTTCATGTGCTTGGTGGTCAGCTCGATGACGGAGCCGTTTTCGGCCACGCAGATGTTCCGGGGGTCCATGCCCATGGCCTCCGCCACCCGCTTGTGGATCTGCAGCATCCGCTGCTCACCGTGCAGGGGAATGAAGAACTTGGGCTTGGTCAAAGCGTGGATGATCTTCAGCTCCTCCTGACAGGCGTGGCCCGATACGTGCAGCATATCCGCCTTGTCATACACCACGTCGGCGCCCTTGCGGAACAGCTCATTGATGACCCGGCCCACCGTCACCTCGTTGCCGGGGATGGCGGAGGCGGAGATGATGACCTTGTCCTGCGGCCCGATATCGATCTGCTTGTGGGTGGAAAACGCCATCCGGTACAGGGCGCTCATCTCCTCGCCCTGGGAGCCGGTGGTGATGATGACCTGCTGCTGGGGCGGCAGGCCCTTGATGCGGTTGATGTCCATCAGCACGCCCTTGGGGATCTTCATATACCCCAGCTCCGTGGAGACCTTCATGATGTTCTCCATGCTGCGGCCGGTAACGGCCACCTTCCGCCCGCAGGCGGCGGCAGCGTCAATGATCTGCTGGATGCGGTGGACGTTGCTGGCGAAGGTGGTGACGATGATGCGCTGCTTGCAGCCGGTGAACTGCCGCTGGAAGGTCTTGCCCACCAGCCGCTCGCTCATGGTGTAGCCGGGGCGCTCCACGTTGGTGGAGTCCGCCAGCAGCGCCAGCACCCCCTCCTTGCCCAGAGCGCCGAACCGGGCCAGATCGATGACCTCCCCGTCAATGGGGGTGGAGTCGATCTTGAAGTCGCCGGTGTGGACCACCACGCCCATGCGGGTGTGGATGGCGAAGGCCACGGAGTCGGCAATGGAGTGGTTCACGTGGATGAATTCCACCTGAAACTTCCCCGCCTTCACCGTCTGCCCTGCCTCCACCGTCACCAGCTTGGTGCTGTCCAGCAGCCGGTGCTCCTGCAGCTTCAGCTTGATGAGTCCGGCGGTAAAGCGGGTGCAGTAGATGGGCATATTTACCTGCTTGAGGACGTAGGGGATGGCCCCGATATGATCCTCATGGCCATGGGTGATGAACAGGCCCCGCAGCCGGGATCTGTTCTTGATGAGATAGGTGACGTCGGGGATGACGCAGTCGATGCCGTACATATCATCGCCGGGGAATGCCATGCCGCAGTCCACCACAATGATCTCCCCGCCGTACTCATAGGCGGTCATGTTCTTGCCGATCTCATTGAGACCGCCCAGAGGAATGATCTTCAATTTTTCTGCCATATGTGTTGTATATTCTCCTTTACAAGATAAGTAGCGCACAGACAGACTGCCCGTCGGCGGACGCAGCTGCTCCGCAAACGGACACGGCAAAATAGAGGCGGCTCCCGACGTTTCTCTGCGGCGCTGTATCGCCGGAGAAGTCCGGCGGCCCGCCCGACTGTCCTGTGCAAAAGTGGTGAGGGGAATCCCCTCGTTTATTTGATCACGAAGGCCCGCCGCCTCCGCAAAAAATACAAAAAAGACCATCGCTTTTCAACGATTTACACAAAGTATATCATATTTCTCCGCATTTGTACAGCCTTTCTTTCCCCCTTTTTTCGCCGCCCCTCGCAAAACCCGCATTTCCCCGATCCCTCCGCCGAAAAAATACCCCGGAAAAGACTTTTTCAAACCGATAAGAAAGACGTTGTAGCAGAGGAAAAACTATGCTATAATAATGTAATTCAAAATGGCGGAACAGCGCAGTCCGCCAAAACAGGGAGGGATGCGCCTTGAATAAACGGATCGCCCGACTCCTCCGGACGAATATCACGATCTTCTCGCTGTGCCTGGTGCTGTTTGCCCTGGCAGCGATCCCCTTTGACGTGCGCCTCGCCATTGGCGAGGGCGTGGCCGCCGTGGCCTTTTTCCTGCTGGGCCGCCGCCGCAGCAAGGCTACCCAGCAGAGTCTGCGCCAGTATATCCAGCGGTTTTACGGCGGCATGGACTCCGCCCGCTCCAGCAATATGCTCTTCACCCCCCTGCCCATGATGGTCTTTGATCTGGCCACGGAGGATATCCTCTGGAGCAGCGAGAGCTTCCTCCAGCTGACGGAGCAGCGGGAGGGCATCTTCGATGCCCATCTGGAGACGGTGTTCCCCAATATCTCCTTCCACTGGCTGCTGGAGGGCAAGACCGAGGCCCCGGAGACCGTGGTGTGGAACCACCGCACCTATCGAGTGTTCGGCGGCGTCAGCCACCCGGAGGGCGGCCAGAGCGCACTGGCCACCACCTACTGGATGGACGTTACCGACACCGAGGAGATGCGCCGGACGCTGGAGCTGACCCGGCCGGTGGTAGCCATCCTCATGGTGGATAACTACGAGGACCTGATGAAGGCCACCCCGGAGGGCAAGCGCTCTGCGGTGCGGGCCATGCTGGAGGAAAAGCTGAGCCAGTGGTCCGCCGGCAGCGAGGGGATGATGCTGAAATACGACCGGGATCGCTACCTCTTTGTGTTCGAGGAGAAGAGCTTCTCCGACTTTGCCGCCAAGCGCTTCGACGTGCTGGATGCCGTCCGTGAGGTGGTAGCCGGGGAGGGCGTGGCAGCCACCCTGTCCATCGGCGTGGGCCGGGATGCCGACAGCTTCGAGGCCCTGTTCAAAAACGCCTCCGTGGCGCTGGAAATGGCCCTGAGCCGTGGCGGCGATCAGGCAGTGGTGAAGGACAAGCTGAATTTCGAGTTCTACGGCGGCCGCTCCAAGGCTACGGAGAAGCGCACCAAGGTGAAGTCACGGGTCATGGCCAATGCGCTGGCGGAGCTCATCGACGAGGCCAAGCAGGTCTACGTCATGGGCCACAGCTATGCGGATATGGACGCACTGGGCGCCGCCGCAGGCGTGTGCGCCATCGTCCGCAAACGTGGCAAGAAGTGCCGCATCGTCATCGATACGGAGAATAACGCCGCCCATCCGATGCTGCGCCGCCTGCAGGCCCTGCCGGAGTATCAGGGGGCCTTCCTCAGCGGCGATGATGCCTTCCTGCGGGTCCAGCCGGAGACGCTGCTGGTGGTGGTGGATACCAACCGCCCCGGCAGCGTGGAGTCCGAACCTCTGCTGGACGCCTGCAACCGGGTGGCGGTCATCGACCACCACCGCCGGGGCAGCAGCTACATCGACAAGATGGCCCTGAACTACCACGAACCCTACGCCTCCTCAGCGTCGGAGCTGGTGACGGAGCTGCTCCAGTACCTCATCGAGCCGGGCGACCTGTTGAAGGCGGAGTCCGAGGCGCTGCTGGCCGGCATCGTGCTGGACACCAAGAATTTTACCAACCGCACCGGCGGCCGCACCTTCGAGGCGGCAGCGTACCTGCGCCGGGCCGGGGCGGATACGGCGGACGTACAGCGGATGTTCCAGAGCGACCTCCAGTCCATGATCTCCCGCTACGATATCATCCGCCGGGCAGAGCTCTACCACGGCGACATCGCCATTGCGGCGCTGGATCAGGAGTGCGACCGGGTCATTGCCGCCAAGGCCGCCGACGAGATGCTGACCCTGCAGGGGGTCCGTGCATCCTTCGTGCTGTACCGTAAGGATGACGGTATTTACATCTCCGCCCGCTCTCTGGGCGAGATCAACGTACAGGTGCTGGTAGAGACGCTGGGGGGCGGAGGCAACTCCACCACCGCCGGCGGCCAGTGTTCCGGCATGACGGTGGCGGAGGCGAAGACCACGCTGCTGCGTGCCATTGATAAGTATTTTGAAGAATAAGGAGGAATATTTCCATGAAAGTGATTTTGCAGCAGGATGTCCGGGGTAAGGGCAAGAAGGGCCAGATGATCGAGGTAGCCGAGGGCTATGCCCGCAACTTTCTGCTTCCCAAAAATCTGGCGGTGCTGGCTACCGCCGATGCCATGAACACCATGAAGCTGCAGGCCAAGGCCAAGGCCAAGGCCGATGCAGAGGCCAAGGCCGCCGCACAGGAGCTTGCCGGGAAGCTGAAGGGCTGCCAGGTGAAGATCGCCGCCAAGGGCGGCGCCGGCGGCAAGCTCTTCGGTGCCGTCACCGCCAAGGAGATCTCCGAGCAGCTGAAGGCCCAGCACGATATGGAGCTGGACAGCAAGAAGCTGGTGCTGGCGGAGCCCATCAAGACCTTCGGCAGCTTCGAGGTCAAGGCCAAGCTGGGCTTCGAGATCACCGGCACCGTCTATGTGCTGGTCTGCGAGGAGAAGTAACTTCCCTTTGGTCTTGCCGGCGCTTTTGGGGCTTGACAGTCCCTTCTGTTTGTCTCCGACGGGTACTTTCTTTCGCTACTGAAAGAAAGTTACCCGCCGGAGGCAAACAAAAAGCCCCCGCCGGAGGCAAAAAGAAAGGCACACCCCTCAGAAAAATCCCCGAAAGGAGTTCCCCCATGGATGAATTGCTTCTGCGGCAAATGCCGCACTCCACAGAGGCAGAGCAGGCTGTGCTGGGCTCCATGCTCATTGACGCCGCCTGCGTCAAGGACGTGATGGACCAGCTTCAACCGGACGATTTCTACCTCCGCCAGAACCGGGAAATTTTCGAGACTATCTACACCATGTTCGTTTACTCCCGCCCCATCGACGGACTTACCGTGGCCGGGGAGCTGGAGAAGGCGGGCCTCGCCAACGATGGCACACGGGCGTATCTGGCCCAGCTGATGGAGGTGACACCCACTTCCGCCAATGTGCTGGAGTATGTGCGTCTGGTGCGTGAGAAGGCCCTGCTGCGGTCGGTGGCCGCAGCGGCGGCGGAGATCACCGCCATGGTGCAGGAGGGGACCGGCGCCCCCGGCGATGTGCTGGAGGCGGCGGAGCAGAAGATCTACGCCATCCGCCGGGGCCGCAGCGCCCAGAGCATGGCCACCATCCAGGTGGTGCTGCAGGAGGTCATGGAGCATCTGGCGGAACTCAGTGCTCAGGGGGGCAAGACCCTGCCGGGTCTGTCCACCGGCTTTTCGGCGGTGGACGGCAAGATCAATGGCCTGAACAAGTCGGATCTGCTGCTGCTGGCTGCTCGTCCCGGCATGGGCAAGACCAGTATGGCTCTGAACGTGGCCCTGAACGCCGCCAAGGAGTCCGGCCAGACGGTGGCCGTTTTCTCGCTGGAGATGTCCCGTGACCAGCTGGTGACCCGCCTGCTGGCCAGCGAAGGCCTCATCGAAAATACCCGCCTGATCAGCGGCGACCTCCGGGAGAGCGACTGGGTGAAGATCGCTGAGGGCGCCTCCTCCCTGAGCCGTCTGGATATCCGCATCGACGATAATCCCCTGCTGACGGTGGCGGACATGAACGCCAAGTGCCGCCGCATCGACAACTTGGGGCTGGTGGTCATTGACTACCTCCAGCTGATGACCTCCGCCGGCGGAAAGGGGTACAACGGAGAGAACCGCCAGCAGGCGGTGTCGGACATCAGCCGTATGCTGAAGATCATGGCAAAGGAGCTGCAGGTGCCGGTGCTGTGCCTGTCCCAGCTGTCCCGTGCCAACGAAAAGCGTGAGGACAAGCGCCCCATGCTGTCGGACCTGCGTGAGTCCGGCGCCATTGAGCAGGATGCCGATATCGTCATGTTCCTGTATCGTGACGACTACTATAAAGAGGATTCGGAAAAGCGCAATATTGCTGAGTGCATCGTGGCCAAGAACCGCCACGGCGAGACCGGCAAGGTGGAGCTGCGCTGGATGCCGGAGTATACCACCTTCGGCACCTTGGAAAACCGCTACGACGAGGAGTAACGAGTCATGGATCTGATGCCGTGGATGCAGCAGCAGGGGATGCTGCCCGCCGCCGGAGAGACGGTGCTGTGCGCCGTGTCCGGTGGCCGGGACTCCGTGTGCCTGCTGCACTATCTGGCGTCGCTGGGTCGCCGCCGGGGCTTTGCCGTAGCCGCCGCCCACTATAACCATCTGATGCGCCCCACGGCGGGACGGGACGAGGCTTTCGTGGCCGGGCTCTGCCGGGAGCTGGGCGTGCCGCTCTATGTGGAGCGGGGCGACGTCCGGGCCATTGCCCGGCAGGAGGGCTGGGGCGTGGAGGAGGCAGGCCGCCGCCTGCGCTACGACTTTCTGGAGCGCACGGCCGACGCCATCGGAGCCTCCCGCATCGCCACCGCCCACCACCTGTCGGATCAGGCGGAGACGGTGGTGCTGAACCTGCTGCGCGGCACCGGCCCGGAGGGGCTGGCGGGCATTCCCCCGGTGCGGGGACGGCTGATCCGCCCCCTGCTCCAGACCCCTCGGCAGGAGATCGAGGCCTATCTCACGGCCCACGGGCTGGGTCATGTAGAGGACGAGACTAACGACAGCATGGATTTCACCCGCAACCGCTTGCGGCGAGAGGTGTGGCCCCTGCTGGCACAGCTCCACCCCGCTCCGGAACGGAGCATCGCGCGGGCCGCCGCTATCCTGCGGCGGGAGAATGTTTTTCTGGATCGGCTGGCCCGCTCCTATCTGGAGACAGCCGTATCCGATTGTCCGTCAGCCGGTGAGCCCAATGCCCCGGAGATCTCTGGCCGCCGGGACCCCGCTGCACCCAGCCCTGCACCGCCTCCCGGCACGTTGCCGGAGGAGTCGTCAAAGTCGGATAAGCCCTCAGAATGTACACGCACGGGCGATATTTCGCCTGATTTCACATCGGCACCCACCGCCGTATCGGTGTCCGAAGCTGTGCTGCGATCGGCACCGGAGGAGCTGCGGCCCCGGATGCTCCGGCTGTTGCTGGAGCGGCTCCCCGTCGGGAAGAAGGATGTATCCGCCGCCCACATAGAGGCCCTGCTGACCCTTCGGGAGGGCGGGATGCTGGATCTGCCGGAGGGCGTCACGGCATGGCGGGAGAAGGATGTGCTGCATCTGGAGATGACGCCGCCCCTGCCCCTACCCCTGACCCTGTCGGAGGGGGAGCAGGTCTGGGGAGACTATCTCGTCCGGGTGTGGAGAAGCGAAAAAAATACCCCGCCCCCTGACGGAGAAGGGCTGTCCAAAACGGGCCGGTTTTCGGACCATATCCTGACGCTTTCGGACGGTGGGAAAATGTCCGAATGGACACTCCGCTGTCCGCAAAGGGGAGACGGTCTGACCCTGCCGGGGGCCAGAGGCCGCCGCAGCGTCAAGCGCCTGCTGACGGAGCGGGGGATGCCGCCCCGGCGACGGCGAACCACCCCGGTGGTGTGTATAAACGGAGAACCCGCCGCCGTATACGGCGTGGGTACAGATCAGAGATTTTTGCCGGGGAAAGACGGCAGCAATATAAATATTTTGATGATTGAGAAAGATCAGGAGGAAGAAAGTAATGGCTAAGAGCAATATGGATCAGGACATCCTGAAGGTCCTGTTCAGTGAGCAGGAGATCCATGACCGCATTCAGGAGATGGGCAATCAGCTCTACGATGAGTTCCACGACAGGAACCCGCTGTTTGTGGGCGTTTTGAATGGGTGCTTCCTGTTTATGGCGGATCTGGTGCGGGCCACCCAGTGCAAGAGCGAGGTGGAGTTCATCGGCCTGTCCTCCTATCAGAACGCCACCAAGTCCTCCGGCGTGGTGCAGATCACCCGTGATCTGCAGCGGGATATCTCCGGCCGGGATATCATTGTGGTGGAGGATATTCTGGACTCCGGCAACACCCTGTACTTTTTGAAGGACTATATGCTGGCCAAGGGAGCCAATAGCATCACCATCGTCACCCTGCTGGACAAGCCCTCCCGCCGGGAAAAGCCCATTTACCCCGATCTGGCGGGCTTTGAGGTGCCGGACGAGTTCGTGGTGGGCTTCGGGCTGGACTACTGCCAGCAGTATCGCAATATGCCCTACATCGGCGTGCTGAAGCCGGAGGTATACAGTAAGTAAGCGACAGCGCAGGAGAAGCGGCGCTGTGCCGGCAGAGGGCCGGCGGTCGGAAGGAGGAATGGTCTGTGGAGGAACGGAAGCGGGGTTATCAGGGCCGGCGGCTGGCCGGTGCGACCCCCAGGCAGGAGCCGGAACGCCGGGGCAGCCGTACCCGGCAGGCGGAGGATAAGGCCCGCCGGGAGCGGGACCCGTGGGAGATGACCCCGGAGGAGAAGGTATCTCCGGTAGAGGCCACGTCGGCAGAGGAGGCTCAGGCAGAGCCGAGGGAGCAGTCTGTCCGGCAGGTGGAGGATAAGGCCCGCCGGGAGCGGGACCCGTGGGAGATGACCTCGGAGGAGACTGCTCCGATAACGCCGGTAGACGGGGAGTCCGTCTCGGCCGGCCGGAGAGCCGCTTCGGTGGCCGGAGGTAAAGCGGCACCGGCGGCGGACTTTGACAGCATGATCGGTTCTGCCGACGGGGCGAGCGCCGACCACGCAGCCGGTGCGGCAGGTTCCGATGATGCAGCCGGACCCGATGGGGGAAGCAGCTCCGGCAGGGCGGTCAAGAAGAAAAAGAGCGGCTTTGCCGCCTTTTGGGCGGATTTCGGCTATCTCATCGTCACGGCGGTGGTGGTGGTGCTGGTGTTCCGGGTACTTTTACAGCTGAGTTGGGTACCCTCCGGCTCCATGGAGACCACCATCCCCAAAAAGACGCTGCTGATCTCGTGGCAGCTGCCCTATGTGATGGGTGACCCGGTGCCGGAGCGGGGGAACATCGTCACTTTCTGGAGCGACGAGCTGGATAAGCTGCTGGTAAAGCGGGTCATCGGCCTGCCGGGGGACACGGTGTCCTTCTCCGGCGGCTATGTCTACGTCAACGGCCAGCGGCTGGAGGAGGACTACCTGGACCAGCAGGGCGGTACCATCAGCCCCAACCAGTCCTCCTTCACCGTGCCGGAGGGGTGCCTGTTCTTCCTGGGCGATAACCGCTCCGGCTCGAATGATGCCCGGTACTGGGAGGAGAGCTATATCCCGGTGGGCAATGTGAAGGCCCATGTGCTGCTGGCTATTTCCCTGACCGGGGGCAGCAGCTGGCAGGGCGTGCGGGCCATCGGCTGAGAGGAGGAAAGCATTTGGCAGAACGAAGAAAGATCGGTTTCGGCACCATTTTGATGGTGATTTTGGCGGTATGCGTGGTGGCCTATGTGGTGTCCACCATGCGGACCGCCGGGGACATCCCCTACTCTGAGCTGCGGCAATACTTTTTAGAGGAGAAGGTGCAGGAGTTCTCCATCAGCGACACCCGGATCACGGCCAAGCTGAAGGGGGGCAGCACCGTTGCCTCCGACCTGTACGACTTCGACCTGTTCTATCAGGATCTCAACGAGCTGGTGCAGAAGCAGTATGACAGTGGCATTATCACCGCCTATAACTATCACGCAGACCACTCCACCAACTGGCTGCAGCTGCTGCTGCCGTATGTGCTGGCGTTTTTGGGCTTCATTTTGCTGATGAATCTCATGAACCGCATGGCCGGCGGCGGAGCCGGGGCGCAGGACAAGCTGTCCCGGTTTGGAGAGGCCAAGGTCAGTACGCCGGGAGAGAAAAAGGTCACGTTTCAGGATGTGGCCGGGGCCGACGAGGAGAAGGAGGAGCTGCGGGAGATCGTGGAGTTCCTCCGGGAGCCCCAGAAGTATCTGGACCTGGGGGCGCATATCCCCAAGGGCGTGCTGCTGGTAGGCCCTCCGGGTACCGGTAAGACGCTGCTGGCCAAGGCGGTGGCCGGTGAGGCGGGAGTACAGTTCCTGTCCATCTCCGGCTCGGACTTTGTGGAGATGTATGTAGGCGTAGGCGCCTCCCGTGTGCGGGATCTGTTCCAGCAGGCCAAGAAGAGCGCCCCGGCCATCATCTTCATCGACGAGATCGACGCCGTGGGCCGTCAGCGTGGCAGCGGTCTGGGTGGCGGACACGACGAGCGGGAGCAGACCCTGAACCAGTTGCTGGTGGAGATGGACGGCTTCGGCTCCAACGAGGGCGTGGTGGTGCTGGCTGCCACCAACCGTGTGGATATTCTGGACCCGGCGCTGCTGCGTCCGGGACGGTTCGACCGGCAGGTCTATGTGGGGCTGCCGGACATCAAGGGCCGGGAGGAGATCTTGCAGGTACACGCCAAGAACAAGCCGCTGGCGGAGGACGTGGATCTGAGACAGATCGCCCGTGGTACCGCAGGCTTTACCGGCGCCGATCTGGAGAACCTCCTCAACGAGGCGGCCCTGCTGGCGGGACGGAGCAGCGAGTCCTTCATCACCATGAAGGATCTGCAGGAGTCCATCATCAAGGTCATCGCCGGGCCGGAGAAGCACAGCCGGGTCATCCCGGAGAAGGAGCGGCGGCTGACAGCCTATCACGAGGCGGGACACGCCGTGGTGATGCACGCACTGCCCGATCTGGACCCGGTGCATCAGATCACCATCGTTCCCCGGGGCGAGGCGGGCGGCATGACCATCTATCTACCGGACGAGGATCGGTCGTACCTCTCCCGCAGCTATATGCTGGACCGCATCGCCGGGCTGCTGGGCGGCCGGGCGGCGGAGCAGCTGGTGCTGGGGGATATCTCCACCGGGGCCTCCAATGACATCAGCCGTGCCACGCAGCTGGCCCGGAAGATGGTGGGCACCTACGGAATGTCGGAGCAGCTGGGCAACGTGGCCTTCGACGCCGGACACGACGAGGTGTTCATCGGCAAGTCCATGGCCCAGACCCGGCCCTACTCCGAGAAAACGGCGGCGGAGATGGACGGCGAGATCCGCCGCATCATGGACGACGCCTACGCCCGCTGCACCGCCATTCTGGAGCAGTACCGGCCCCAGCTGGTGGAGGTGGCGGAGTATCTGCTGGCCAACGAGACCATGACGGCAGAGGAGTTCGAGAAGGTATTCCGGACGGAGTGAGGCATTGACAGCGCCTTGCTTATGGGGTAAAATAACGGGGTATCCGCCTCCGTAGCTCAGCTGTATAGAGCGACCGCCTCCTAAGCGGTAGGCCGCCAGTTAGAATCTGGCCGGGGGTGCCATATAAAACACCGCAGGACGGGGAATCTCCCCACCCTGCGGTGTTTTTTGCTGCCTGAGGCGCTTTTTTGAAGAAAATGACGAAAATTTGTGAAAAAAGGCCTTGTGCTTTTTCGGCTGCGGTGCTATGATACGCACATCCATGTGTACGCCGAACCGCCCATGGGCGGTTATCGTTTCATCTGAAACGATAAGGGGGGTTCCAAAGGGAGTGGCGTTCTGAGGAGGGGCACAGCCCCGACGTGAGGATCCGTACTCCCCATGCGAAAGTCTCGTCGCCGCACACGCAAAAAAATAGGAGGAAGATACGATGACAAACCGCAAGAGTACCAAACGGGCCTTGCTGGGCAGCGTCATGGCCATGGTTCTGTGCCTGGCCATGCTGGTAGGCGCTACCTTCGCATGGTTCACCGACACCGCAAGCACCAACGTCAACAAAATTCAGGCCGGTAACCTGGATGTGGCGCTGGAGATGCAGAACGCTGACGGCAAGTGGGTCAGCGCCGAGGGCAAGACGCTGGACTTCGTCAAGGCCGCTGATGCCAAGGGCGAAGCCATCCTGTGGGAGCCGGGCTGTACCTATGAACTGCCCGCCCTGCGGATCCGCAACAACGGCAATCTGGCGCTGAAGTACAAGGTGATCATCACCGGCATCAACGGCAGCGCTAAGCTGAACACTGTCATCGACTGGACCATCGGCGATGTGGCGATGGGCGCTGAGCAGCATCTGGCGGCCGGTGAGAGCAATGCCTTCACCATCAAGGGCCATATGCAGGAGTCCGCCGGCAACGAGTACATGAACGAGTCCATCGACGGCATCGCCATCACCGTGGTGGCCACGCAGGACACCGTGGAGAGCGACAGCTTCGACAAGGACTATGATGCGGATGCGGAGTATCCCGTGGTGGCTGTGGGCGATGTGAATACCGACGGCGACACCGTGCTGAAGGACAAGGAAGAGGATCACACCATTCAGGTAACGGTGCCTGCGGGCGCTCTGGATGAGGGCGTGCAGTCCCTGAAGCTGGAGGTGGTGAAGAGCGCCACGCCCGCTGGGGTGAAGGTTGCAAGCACCGAGAGCAGCCAGAGCTATGAGGTCACGATGAAGGACCAGAGCGGCAACGCTGTCAGCACGAATGGTACGCTGATGATGGTGGAGATGAACGTCGGTAAGAACCGTACCGCTCTGAAGCTCTATCATGATGGCGAGAAAATGGCAAAAGACAATGGGACCCTGACGGATGCGGCGGATCACTATGTGTACGACGCCGCCACCGGCTATGTCACCATGAAGGTCAGCCACTTCTCTCCCTTCACCGCTGTGTTTGCCAGGGATTACTGGACTGACCATGCGGCGGACGGCTATGCCACGCCGGTGGATACTGCCAACAAGGTGGTGACGGTGGCCTCCGCTGAGGAGTTGGCCCTGTTTGCCAAGGAAGTCACGGACGACGGTAAGAATTACAGCGGTTATACCCTGAATCTCGCCAATGATGTAGATCTGGGTGAGTACCTGTGGAAGCCCATTAACGGCTATAACCGGCTTTCCGGTATTGTCGTGAACGGCAACGGCCATACCATCCGGAACATGAAGGTACGTGGCTGCACGAATAGCCGTGTTTACGGCGCAGGCTTCATCGGTGATATCAACGGTGCAGTCACTGTTAAGGATATCGCCTTTGATGGAGCGGATGTGTTCTTTGTGAATTATGCAAAACCGCAGTTTGCGGGCAACGTGGGCGGTGTTGTGCTGGGTTATACCTATGGCACGACTCTGTTCGAGAATGTCAGCGTCACCAACAGCTCCATTTGGGGCTTCGGCAAGATCGGCATCCTGCTGGGCATGGGCGCCGATCCCGGCGTGAAGGTCACCTTCAAGGACTGCGTTTCCAAGAACAACACCATCCACGCCGCCTATGACATGGGCGGTCTGGCCGGCATGATCCAGCGTGGCAACGGCGTGGACAACGCCAGCGTGGAGAACTGCACGGTGGAGAACATCACGGTGGATTATTATGAAGAGTGCGTGGATGTTCAGGGCAAGGCCACTTTGAAGGAAAATGATAAGAATGGTGCTGATGTGATCAAGGAAGTCAGCGGCAAATACTGGGTCAATGGTGGTTACTATTGGGGCGGTTATGCGGATTATTATGTCTCCTATGGCGATTCCAGCTATGATGCGTCGGTGGAGGGGTGCAGCATGCGCCTTGCCAACAGCGAGTACTGCGTGAACAAGTAAGCCGGGAAGTATCCGGGCAAAAGTGAAGAAGGCTCCCTGCGCTGGGGGGAAGGCTCCGGCGCAGGGAGCTTTTGCGTGGGGCGGGGTAAAATACACGCTGGAGGGGGAGGCAAAGTCTCCCTTGCAATGGGGGAAGGCTTGTGGTATACTGATAAACGTCGAAACATCCTGAACGGGGACGAACCCCGCCGAAAAGAGAATAGAAGATCGAGCGGCCTGCCCCATGCTGCGGGGCAGGCGGAATAGGGTGCAAAGCCCTGCGAGTGGGTCACTGTGAAGCCGGCCGAGCCGGATAAGTCAGATACGCCGGCCGCTGGATCGGATGCCTGCCGACACTGGGACATCCGCCGGGCCGCTTGGAAACAAAGCGGGTCCGCATCGGTATGCCGGTGCGGACCCGCTTTTTTGCATCCGTTCCTTCCGATTTTCTCCTCCGGCGGCGGAAATGTCTCCGTGCGGGAGACAACGAGAGTATCAGAGAAAGGAAGAAAGCAACATGAAAAAGAGACTGCTCTCCATGGTGCTGACGGTGATCATGCTGGTGAGCCTGATCCCCACGTCGGTCTTTGCGGCCAAGAAGTCCGTTGACGACTATTTCGACGGGCTCCCCATCGCCGCTGATCCCGGCACCGGCACCACCGCATGGAAGGTCAGTACCAAGGACGGCGAGGAGGTCCTCATGTCCGGCAATGCCGGAAAGAACTACTCCTCCAGCACCCTGACCCTGACTTTTACAGAAGATACCCACCTGTCCTTCGAGTATAAGGTCTCCTCCGAGGCCAAGTACGACAAGTGTACCATCACACTGGGCAGCAACACCCTCGTCAACGGCGAGAGCGGCGACCAGGAGTGGAAGGGTCTGGAGCTGGACGCCAAGCGGGGCGACAAGCTGACTGTGCTGTACAAGAAGGACAGCAGCGGCGACAAGTTCGACGACTGCGTCTATCTGCGGAACTTCTCCGCCGGTGAGGCGCTGGTGGTGACCTTCCACGCCAACAACGGCACGGAGGACACTGCCACGCAGAAGATCTTCGGCGGCAAGGGCACCCTGAAGGCCAATACCTTCACCTGCGAGGGCAAGATCTTCGCCGGTTGGGCCACCTCCGCCGACGGGGCTGTGGTCTATGAGGACGGTGCCGCCATCACCACGGAGACGAATCTGGAGCTGTACGCCGTGTGGTCGGACGCTTACACCGTCACGCTCCGCAACGGCGACACCGACACCACCGTTCTGGTCCCCCAGAACAGCGCCATCGGCAGCCGTATTCCCGCAGACCCCACCAAGAAGGGCTATACCTTCGAGGGCTGGTTCAACGGCGAGGAGAAGCTGACGGCGGAGACGGTGATCTCCGGCGACGTCATCTACACCGCTCAGTGGAGCCCCATTACCTACACCATCGCCTTCAGCGGCGGTGAGGGCGGCCAGGGAGCCATGGACTCCATCCCTGCTACCTATGATCAGGAGGTCACGCTGCCCAAGAACACCTTTACCCGCCCCGGCTACTACTTCAACGGCTGGAGCACATCCTCCGGCGCCTCCAGCGGCAGCTATGCCGACGAGAAGCCGGTGAAGAACCTGACCACCAAGCAGGGGGAGACGGTCACGCTCTACGCCGCTTGGTACGGCATGTCGGTGAATGTGACCCTGCACCCGAACTATGACGGTGCAGAGAACGGCACCCGCACCTGCATCGTGGGCAGCAACTACAACTACATCCTTAAAGAGGGCGGCGGCACCAAGTTTGACGCCATTGAGGACCCCGTCCGCACCGGCTATATCTTTGACGGCTGGTTCGATGCGGCGGAGGGCGGCAATGCGGTGGGCCCGTCCTACAAGTTCACCGCCGTGGACGCCGAAAACGGCTTCCATCTGTACGCCCACTGGACCAAGGGCATCACTGTCCACTTCGACGGCAACGGCTATAAGAACACGCTGAAGGACAAGACCGTGACGCCGGATAAGGTATTCTCCAGCCTGCCTTCTCTGAGCAGCTACTACTACCCCGCCAACAAGGCGCTGGACGGCTGGTACATCAAGAATGCCGACGGCTCCTTCGGTGAGGCCGTCACCAAGGACACCGTGTTCAGCGGCGACGAGGTGACTCTCATCGCCAAGTGGCGTGACTATCAGTATATCATCAAGTATAACGTCAAGTACAGCGACAAGAACACCACCACCGGCACCATGGCCGACCAGACGGCACCCTTCGGTCAGAATGTTCAGCTGGCGCCCTGCGGCTTCAGCCGGGAGGGCTATACCTTCGCCGGTTGGTCGGAGACCAGCTACGGCAGCACCGTCAAGTATGCCGACGGCGCCACCATCAACCGCCCCTTCGAGGAGGGTGACGATTGGGACGAAGGCAGCGAGGACGGCGAGACATACAACCTCTATGCCGTCTGGACGGAGAGCAAGTCTCCGGAGCAGTCGGAGGCCGAGGCCAAGCTGGAGGCCGCCGAGAAGGCCATTGGCGGTACCTACAACGTCACCTACGGCAAGGACACCAATGCACTGACCATGCTCCGGGCCAAGCTGGAGGCTGCCGGGATCACGGACGTCACCGTCAGCATGAAGGAGGCGTCTTACAGCAGCTATAACCACGTGGGCATCACGGCCGACGGCACCATCCAGTATAAGTGGAACGAAAACGGCAGCACCACGGCGGCTTCCGGCACCGTGCGGCCTACGCTGGTGCTGACCTGCAATACCTACACCAAGGAGTCCACCGAGTGCCTGTTCAGCATTCCTCTGGACGAGGAAAAGGCCATGGAGGCTCTGCGTACCGTGGCGGCTCGCATCAGCGTGCCTGAGACGGTGGAGAGTGCCTCCGACCTCACCAGCCTGCCCAAGTATCCCCTGAAGGCCGGCGTGGACGAGAGCAAGGTGGACTACAGCAGCGGTACGGATCAGGAACTGTGGACCACCGCCACGTGGACCTCCAGCAACACCGGCGTGATCTCCTTCAAGGAGGTCTCTTACCCCTACTTTGCACCCTATACGGTCACGGTGGCCCAGCCCAAGAAGGACACCAGCGTGACCCTGACCCTGAAGCTGGTCTATAACGGTCGGGAGGATCTGAACCTGAACATGGTCTATACCGTGGTGGTCAAGGGCGACAATACGCCTCCCGCCATGGACTATCAGGCGCTGCTGGAGACGGCGGTGCGTGAGATCGGCCTGAAGGATCCCCGTGACAATTCCAAGATCGACACCACAAACGTGGTCTCCGACATCCAGCTGCCCACCACCAAGCAGCTCAGCGCCATTTCCTACCGGGATTATGAGCAGGGCTTCGACGGCAAGTACACCCCCATCATGCTGTATACCAGCGACGCCGATGTGGTGGTGTCCGCCGGTCCCACCACGGCCAATGTGGCCCGGATGCTGACCTATCGCCCCCTGCCCGGTCAGGAGGCCAAGACCGTCACCATCACCATGAAGATCCTCTCCCGCCCCAGCGGCGAGGGTACGGATTACGCCTCCATGCCGGTGCTGGCCAGCAAGGATATCACCCTCACCGTTCAGGCGCTGACCCAGGAGGAGCTGGACACTGCCGCCGCCTTCATGAGGCTGGTATGCACCGAGGATGTGTACTGGGAGGGCATCCGCAAGGCCAACGCCGACCGTGACCACGTCACCGGCGATATGCGCTCCTTCATCGAGATCGTCCCCGCCACCACCGGCTATAAGTTCATCCGCAACATGGACAGCTACAATGCCGTGGGCGTCAAGGCGGACGATATTCCCGGCTGGTACGATGCTCAGCAGTACCGCTGCTTCCGCTCCAGCAACAACGCTGTGGTGGCCCATGAGACGCTGCTGGTGACCCAGCCCAAGTACAACACCCGCATCACCGTGGACAGTGTTCTGACCTACACCCAGTACGCCAAATACTACGAGAAGTTCCAGGGCAATGCCGACTATGAGCAGTTTGCCCAGTTCTATAAGCAGCCCATTTCCACCACCGTCACCGTCATCGGCACCGAGGGCATCGAGGATCCCAATTTGCAGCCCCTGACCGTTACCGTGAATGTGGAGGGCAGCACCTTCAAGGAGGATTTCACCGATCTGGAGGGCGCCACCTACACCTGCTCCACCGGAGATCACCGCACGGCAGCGGATGCCGTGATGGCGGCTCTGACGGAGAACCAGTATACCTACACCGGCAGCAGCACCTATCTCTCCGGTATCACCGATCCCAACAGCGTGAGCCTTACCGGCGGCGACAGCGCCTTCGGCAGTTGGTCCGGCTGGATGTTCACCGTCAATGGGGAGATGCCCATTGAGCGCTACGACAACGGCCAGCCCATCTATGCCACACTGGGGACTTACCAGCTGAAGGACGGCGATGTAGTGCGGATGTACTACGTGGCCTGCCCCACGGAGAGCGGCCAGCACACGTGGGATGACGGTCAGGTCACCACGGCGGCTACCTGCACCGAGAATGGCGTCATGACCTACACCTGCACCATGTGCAGCGATACCAAGACGGAGGTCATCCCCGCCACCGGCCACGCCTATGGTGAGCCTGTGTGGAGCTGGACGGATGGTTTCAAGGCCACTGCCACCTTCACCTGCACCAACGACCCTTCCCATGTGAAGAACGTGACGGCCACCGTCACCAACGCTGTGACCACCGAGGCCACCTGCGAGTCGACCGGCGTTCGCACCTACACCGCCAAGGTCACCTTCGAGGGTAAGGAGTACACCGATACCAAGACCGAGGTCATCCCCGCTACCGGTCATGCCTATGGCGCCCCGGTGTGGAAGTGGAACGATGATTTCACCGCTTCTGCCACCTTCACCTGCGCCAACGACCCTTCCCATGTGAAGAACGTGACGGCCACCGTCACCAACGCTGTGACCACCGAGGCCACCTGCGAGTCGACCGGCGTTCGCACCTACACCGCCAAGGTCACCTTCGATGGTAAGGACTACACCGATACCAAGACGGAGACCCTGCCCGCCACCAGTCACGCCTACGGTGAGCCTGTGTGGAAGTGGAACGATGATTTCACTGCTTCTGCCACCTTCACCTGCGCGAATGATACTTCCCATGTGAAGAAGGTCGATGCCACTGTGACCAGCGAGGTTACGGAGGGCAGCTGCGAGGTTGGCGGCACCCGTACCTACACCGCCAAGGTCACCTTTGATGGTAAGGACTACACCGACACCAAGACGGAGCCTGTCCCCGCCAAGGGCCACACCCTGACCGCCGTGGAGGCAGTGCCTGCCACCTGCGAGACCGCCGGTGTGAAGGCCCACTGGGTCTGCTCCGTCTGCGGCAAGCTGTTCAGCGATGCCGAGGGCAAGACCGAGACAACGCTGGAGAAGCTGGCTATCCCCGCCACCGGCCATGCCTATGGCGCCCCGGTGTGGAAGTGGAACGATGATTTCACCGCTTCTGCCACCTTTACTTGCGGCAATGATGCCTCTCACGTGGAGACGGTGAACGCTGCTGTTACCAACGAGGTGACCACTGCGGCCACCTGCGAGACCACCGGCGTTCGCACCTACACCGCCAAGGTCACCTTTGAGGACAAGGAGTACACCGACACCAAGACCGAGGTCATTCCCGCCACCAGTCACGACACGGAGCTGGTGGGTGCCAAGGATGCCACCTGCACCGAGGACGGCTACACCGGCGACGAGGTCTGCAAGGTCTGCGGCGTCACGGTGAAGCAGGGCGAGGTGATTCCCGCTCTGGGCCACGACTACAAGGATGGCAAGTGCAGCCGCTGCGGCGCTGAGGAGCCTACCACTCCCGTGGAGCCCGGCAAGCCCCAGCAGCCGGAGAAGCCCACCACACCCGATACCCCCGCCACCGGCGATGAGAGTCAGCTGATGCTGTGGGTGAGCGGTATGCTGGTGTGCGCTCTGGGCGCCGGCCTGATGCTGCGGCGCAAGAAGGAAAACTGATATCCCGCTTTTCCCGATATCTCTCGATATCTTTCCTGTAAGCAAGAGGGACGGTCCGTAAGGACCGTCCCTCTTGTGCATGGCTGTGTATATAAGAAAAGGCCCCCGGCTGAGCCGGGGGCCAAAGGCTTGGGATAAAGCGGGAAAATCTCCGGGCTAATGCAGAGGAATATCCAAGATTTTCCAGAAGTGAACAGGGGAAAACGTCCCTGTGCATGGGGCGGAGAGCCGGGTCAGATGAGCGGCCCGGCCGGAGCTTTTCGTTGACAGAAAAGCCGGAATGAGGGTATAATGCAGGCAAGTACTGCGATCACTTCTGGCAGATGGTCTCGATTTCCACCAGTCCCCCGGCGGGCAGTGCGCTCACCTGATAGGCGCAGCGTGCGGGGTAGGTAGTTCCCTCAAAGAAGGAGGCGTAGACCTCGTTAACGGCGGCGAAATCAGCGATATTCGTGAGGAAAACAGTGGTTTTGACCACGTTATCCAGAGTCAGTCCGGCTGCGGTCAGAACCGCCTGAATATTTTTCATAGCCTGCGTGGCCTGAGCCTGTACGCCGCCGTCTACCAATTTACCGGTGGCGGGGTCCAGACCGAGCTGGCCACTGGTGAATACAAATTCACCGCAGTCGATGGCCTGAGAATAGGGGCCGATGGCGGCAGGAGCGCCGTTGGTGGAAATAGCTTTTTTCATGGGAGGATCTCCTTTCTGGTATACAGCAGTGATGACTGCCAAATGTCGGGGACGATTATAGCATAGGCCATTTGTTTTGGCAAGTCCCCTTTTGAAAAGCGCTTCCGGGCAGGGTCTGGGAGCCGATGATGGAGGAGGGAGCAAAATGGCGGTAACAGGCCATGCGCTGAATCAATTATTACAGCAGATGGACCGCACATTTTCCAATGTGACGGGGCAAAGCGTGTCCTTTATCGATCAGGAGGGACACTATCAGGGGCCGTTGCGGCTGGACGTGTTTACCGGCTTCTGCCGCAGGGTCATCAGCAGCGAAAAGGGCGCTCAGCACTGTCTGGCCTGCAACCACAGCTTCGGGCTGGACGCCGAGCAGCGGTGTACGGTGTCCCAGTGTCACATGGGCATCAGCGTGATCTCCGTGCCGGTGCCGCTGCCGGAGGCCAGAGGGCTCAGCCTGACATACGGGCAGTTCCTCACACGGGATACCGAGGAGGCGTTTTACAGCACACTGCGCCGGCACTGTCAGGAGCTGGAACTGGATTACGACGAAATGGTGGCGCTGGCGGGGACGCTGCGGGTGCTCTCTGCGGAAGAGCTGAATGCCAGGATGCAGATGCTGCAGGTCTTTGCCGGGTATGTGGCCACCTCCGAGGCGGAGCTGGAGACCCGGCGGGAATACGCCCGTCAGGTGGAGAAGAAGCTGGCACTGGAGCGGACGCTGCACGCCAGTGAATTTAAGTTTTTGCAGTCCCAGATCAGTCCGCACTTTCTGTTTAACACCCTGAACCTGCTGATGCGGACAGCCTATCGGGAGGGAGCGCCCCAGACGGCGGATCTCATCTGCGATCTGGCGGATCTGCTGCGGCGGGCGTACTACTACAAGGACTCCATCTGCACGCTGGCGGAGGAGATGCAGTGCGCCCGGCAGTATCTGACCCTGCAGAGCCAGCGGTTGGGTCCCGGCTTTTCCTTCGAGGTGGGGGACGTTTCCGCCTGCGGGCAGCTGATGATCCCGGTGCTGACCATCCAGCCGCTGGTGGAAAACGCCATCCTGCACGGGGCCGGGGAGGATGAACACCCGCTGCACGTGAAGGTGTCGGCCACCGCAGAGGACGGAAAGCTGGTGATCTCCGTCAGCGATAACGGCGCCGGTATCCCGGGGGAGGTGCTGGAGAAGCTCCGGGATCATCAGGCCGGAGGCTCCGGCGTACAGAACGTGACGGAACGGCTGAAGCTGTTTTTCGGGCCGGAGGCGGAGGTGGACATACAGAGCGCATTGGGCAGCGGTACCCGGATCGTTCTGACGTGTCCCCTGAAAAAACAGGAGGAAGCATAAATGGCCATCGACATTCTTGTGGTAGAGGATGAATATACCGAGCGGCAGGAGCTGACGCAGCTGCTGGAGACGGTGACGCCGCCGGAGCATATTCGCAGCGCCGCCACGTGCAGCGCCGCCATTGCGGCCATCAGCCAGCTGTGTCCGGATCTGATCCTGCTGGATATCATGCTGCGGGGCAGCTCCGGCTTTGAAGTGGCGGAATTTGTACGCAGCAACCGACTGGACTGCAAGATCATCATCCTCACCGCCTATCACGAATTTGACTTTGCCAGCAAGGCACTGTCCATGGATCTGCAGGATTACCTGCTCAAGCCAGTGCGGCCATCGGTACTGCTGCAGCGGGTGCGGGATGTGCTGCATCTGTCGTCCCCGGCCAGAGCCGCCACAGGACTGTCGGTATGGCCCTATCTGGCCTGCGGCATCTCGTCGCCGCTGCCGCCGATCCCCAACCTGCTGCCCAACATGACGGTGGTGGGTATATTGCGGGAAGAAGTCGACCGGGAGGTCGTATCGCAGACCAATCTGGCCCTCCACGGCACCGGCTGGACGGAGCAGGACGGCCGGCGGGTCATCGGCTATTGCCGCACGGCGCCGCAGCAGTCGCCGGAGGAGGCGGCGGAGCCGCTGGTGGCGGCATGGCGGCAGCGACTGGAGGGTCTCGCCGCCGTGGGGATCGGCGGTCCGTCGGAGCAGGGACTGGCGGAGAGTTACCGCACGGCCTGCCGGGCAGCGGACTGCCGCATTTTCCATCCGGAGGGAACGCTGGTGTGCCGGGATACGGCCTCTGATGTGCCGGAGCCTTACCCCCTGAAGACGGAGGGACAGCTGCTCCATGCGCTGCGAAGCGAGGAGGGCGGGCTGGAGGAGGCCTGCCGCCACATGGGGCGTTGCATGACAGCGGCCTGCAACGGAGACGCCGGAGCCCTGCGGGAGCAGCTGACGCTGCTGTGGGCCGGAATCGCAAGGCTGTGCGCCGAGTCGGCCCTCCCACCGCCGGAGCGGCTGACCACGGAGGGGATTTTCACGGTGGAGCAGCTGTGCCGGAGGATACAGACCGTCTGCGAGGATGTGCGCTGCCAGCTGGTTCTGGTGCGGGATTCGGAGCATCCTCTGGTGCAGGCGGCACTGACGGCCATCCAGCTGCGGTTCCGGGAGCCGCTGAAGCTGGAGACTGTGGCAAAGGAGCAGTACGTCAATGCGGCGTATCTGGGGCGTATTTTCCGGGCGCAGACGGGCCAGAGCTTCCGGGATGCTCTGACGGAGGAGCGGATGCGGCGGGCCGAGCGCCTTCTGCGCCAGCAGGTCTCCGTATCGGACACGGCGGTGGCTGTGGGGTACAGCGACTCCAACTACTTCAGCCGTGCGTATAAAAAGTACTTTGGTCACTCCCCCAGTGAAAGCGGTCCGCTTCGTACCCATTGAAGGAAGCAGGGACTCCGCAGCGGTATGCGGAGCCCCTGCTTTTTTGCAGTACGGTAGGTGCAGAAAAGTAAGATAGTGCAAAAAGTCCTGATTGGTCGGGGAGGTGGTCGGTGCGATTGCTGCAATTATTACAAAAAAGGGGTGCAAAGAGGCATTCTCATTGGACACTGTATCTGCTATGATGTAGAAAAATTACACGGAACGCCAAGAGAAGGCAGAAAACGACAAGGCAGGAGGCCCCGATGATGATTGACAAGCAGAAGCTTTTGGATATATTGACCTCTGAGATAGAGTCCTCCACCGGCTGTACCGATCCGGGCAGCGTGTGCCTGGCGGTGGCCGTGGCGGCTCATACCCTGGGGCGCAGGCCGGAAAAAATCGACGTGCTGGTGAGCCCCAACATCTACAAAAACGGTGTCAGCGTGGGCATCCCCGGCACGAACCGCATCGGACTGGAGCTGGCGGCGGCGCTGGGTGCGCTACTGGATGAACCGGAACGGGGTCTGGCCATTCTGGCCGATGTCACCGGTGATGTCGTGCAGCAGGCGGCGGCCATCGTATCCGACGGGCGAGTGCACGTCACCTACGGCCAGACGCCGGAGCCGCTGTATGTGCGGGCCATCGTCTTCGGCGGCGGCGAGGAGGCGCAGGCGGTGATCCGGGGGGACTACTCCTGCGTGACGGAGATCCTGCGAAACGGAGCGCCTGTGATGCAGGCGGAGGGGCGAACCCATGGAGCGGCGGTCTATCCGTTGGTGGAATACAGCGTACAGGAGCTGTACGAGACCATCCTCTCCATGGAGCCGGAGAGCTTCCGGTTTTTGTTGGAGGATGCCCGGCGGAATCAGGAGGCGGTCAGAAGAGATCTGGAGGATCCGGAGCTGCCGCTGGGCAGGCTGCTGAAGCAGCGGATTTCCGGTCAGATGACCGGCCCGCTGGCAGTTTCTGCCGAGGCGCAGGCCTACACCGCCGCCGCCGGGGAGGCCCGGATGAGCGGCCTGAATGTGACCATCATGGCCATTGCCGGAAGCGGCAACCACGGCATTACGAACTTTGTGGGCGTCCTCTCCGCAGCGGAGGCGCTGGGAGCCTCTGAGGAGCAGACCGCCACGGCGCTGGCCATCAGCTCCATGATCACCATCTACATCAAGGCTCACATCAAGCGGATGACCGCCTTTTGCGGCTGCGGCGTTGCGGCGGCCACCGGCATGACCGCCGCCGTCAGCTATCTGCTGGGCGGCAGCTACGACACGGCGGTCCACGCCATGCAGACGGTGCTGGGGACCATCGGCGGAATGTTCTGCGACGGAGCGAAGATCTCCTGCGCCTATAAGCTCAGCACGGCCGCCTCGCTGGCGGTGCAGGCGGCGTATTTGGCCAGAGAGGGCTGCTTTGTTCCCGCAGGCGTGGGCATCATCGGAAATACCATCGAGCAGACCTTCGCCAACGTGGGGCGGCTCAACGATCCGGGCATGGTGGCCACGGACCGGGAGCTTGTGGCCATCATTGCGGAGAATCAACGACATATGGCCGGCCGCAGTTAAGCGGCCGGATAGGAAAGGAGCAAGATCATGATCGTTCTGAAGGGACGAGTGCTGGACGGCAACGGCGGCGCACCCATCGAAAAGGGCGCCGTGGTGCTGGAGGACAACCGAATCCGGCTGGTCTGCCGGCAGAGTCAGCTGCCGGACGATCCGGCAGCCGAGGTGTATGAGCTGGAGAACGGCACCATCATGCCGGGCCTCATCGATGCTCACGTCCACATGGGCTGGGGCAGCGCCACGGCGGTGGACTGGATCAGCATGACGCCGCAGCTCAGCATGGCCCGTGCGCTGCGGGATATGGCGCAGCTGCGCCAGCAGGGCTACACGGCGTTCCGGGATCTGGGCAGCGACGTGCTCCTGATGCGGCCGGCTGTGGCCGAGGGGCTGCTGGATGTCCCCCGTATTTTCGGCGCCGGGCGCATCATCTCGCAGATCGGCGGCCACGGCGACGTGTATCAGAAGCTCTCGTTGGAGGCCAGCCAGCGGGCATACAGCCCCGCTTTCATTGTCAACGGTGTGGACGAGGTGCGGCGGGCCTGCCGCATCAACGCCCGCAACGGAGCGGATCTCATCAAAATCATGACCACCGGCGGCGTGTTCTCTCAGGGAGATAAGGCCACTCCCCACAGCCATTTCAGTCAGGAGGAGATCCGGGCGGCGGTGGAGGAGGCGGAGAATATGGGCAGCTATGTCTCCACCCACGCACAGGCCACACGGGGCATCAAGATGGCCCTGAAAAACGGCGTAAAGTGCATCGAGCACGGCTTCTATCTGGATGAGGAGTGCATCGAGCTGATGGTGAAGAACGACTGCTATCTGGTCCCGACGCTGGCCATCATGCACGCATCGAAGCTGTATTTTCAGGGGAAGGAGGGCGTGCTGCCCTACCTGAAGGAAAAGACGGAGAAATCCTACGAGGCCCACTACCGCTCTCTGGAGATGGCACGAAAGGCCCGCATTACCGTGGGCGTCGGCTGTGACTTCCTGGGAGACGCAGCCTTCGGATGCTCGTACAGCGAGGCCACGCTGGAGCTGGAGCGGCTGTGTGTGGCGGGGTATACACCCATGGAGGTCATCACCATGGCCACCAAGGTCAACGCACGGCTGCTGCAGATGGAGGATCAGCTGGGAACGCTGGAATCCGGCAAGCTGGCGGATGTGCTGCTGGTAGACGGAAAACCGGACGAGGACATTCGGGTCCTGCGCCGCAGTGACCATGTCAAGCTGGTGATCCAGGACGGACGGATCGTGAAAAACGCCATGCCGCACACGGCCAAGGCGTGAAATATAAACAGAAGAAAGGAACATGAGCGATGGATACTATCTTTTACAACGGCATCATCCACACACTGGACAAGGCCTATCCTGAGGTAAGTGCTTTGGCCATCAAGGACGGTGTGATCCTGCGTCTGGGCAGCGACGAGGAGATCCTGGCGCTGAAGACGCCCCAGACCCGCCTCATTGACCTGCAGGGCAGACTGATGCTGCCGGGCTTTGCGGATACCCATCTGCATCTCCTGTTCTACGGAACGTTCCGCCGCCGCATCGATCTGGTGAATACCACCACCTATGAAGAGGTCGTCCGGATGTGCAGAGAGGGCGCCGAGAAGGTGCGGGGTACCAACCGCTGGGTCATCGGCTGCAATTTCAACCAGATCAACTGGACGGATACCAACAAGATCCCCGACCGCAACGATCTGGACGCCATCGCCTCCGATGTGCCGATCTTTTTGCAGCGGGCCTGCGGCCATATCGTGTGCATGAACACGATGGCACTGCAGCTGGCCGGCCTGTGGGACGAGCGGGAGGCCACCACCAAGGAGGCCATGGACTTCGGCCCCGACGGCCTGCCCAACGGCTACGTCCGTGAAAATTCCGCCATGTGCGTCCAGAGCTGCTGGGAGCGCTATACGGTGGAGGGGATCAAGGACATTCTGGAATCCACCTGTCTGGAGGCTGCCTCCAAGGGTATCGTGCAGGTCCACACGGACGACTTCAACCTCATCGCCGACGACGACTTCGAGGATGTTCTGCAGGCGTATCGGGAGCTCAACGAGGAGGGGCGGCTGCCCATCCGTGTCAACGAGCAGATCCGCTTCCGCCGCACGGACCAGCTGCAGCGGTTCCTGGATCTGGGCTATCGGGCCAACGACACCATGGGCCACTTCAAGTTCGGCCCGGTGAAGTTCCTGTGCGACGGCTCACTGGGTTCCCATTCCGCCGCCATGCGTCAGCCGTATCACAACGACCCGGACACTAAGGGCCTGCTGCTGTTCACCGACGAGGAACTGTACGATCTGGCGAAGCTTGCCTATACCAACGGCTACCATCTGACGGCCCACTGCATCGGTGACGCTGCGCTGGAGCAGATGATCAACACCATCCAGCGGGTTTCCGCGGAGTTTCCCCACGCCGATCGCCGCAACGGCATCATCCACTGCCAGATCATGGACGAGGCACTGCAGGATCGGTTCCGGAAGCTGAATCTGGTGGCCTATGTTCAGCCTATCTTCATCAAGGCCGACTCCGCCGTGGTAGACGACTGCGTGGGCGCAGAGCTGGGACGCCAGAGCTACAACTGGCGGCGCTATGAGGATATGGGCGTTCATATGTGTGGCGGCTCCGACTGCCCGGTGGAGCCCTTCGACGTCCTGCCCAACATCTACTGTGCCGTGACCCGTAAGGGAAAGCCCGGTATGGAGGCATGGTATCCCGAAAACGGTGTCACGCTGGAGGAGGCGGTGGAGATGTTCACCAAGGAAGCCGCCTACGCCTCCTACGACGAGGCCAAGTACGGCACCATCACCGTCGGCAAATACGCCGATCTTGTGGTGCTGGACCGCAACATCTATGACAGACCGCTGGAGGAGCTGTGTGAAGCTCAGGTGGATCTGACCATGGTAGAAGGAGAGATCGTGTTCCAGCGGTAAATGCGCCGGAACGCAAGAAAACACAAAAGGAGGCTCTATCAAATGAAGAAGAACCACATCACAAGGGACAGCATCATTGTTGGTCTGGCACTGTTTTCCACCATGTTCGGTGCAGGCAACCTGATCTTCCCGCCGCAGATCGGCCTGGCCGACGGCACCCAGTGGGGCTGGGGCGCTCTGGGCATCGTGCTCACCGGCGTGATCCTTCCAGTGCTGGCCTTTTGGGGCGTGAACAACGTTGGTACGGACGTCAAGTGCCTCATGGGCCACGTACACCCTAAGTTCTACGACGTTTTCTACCTCATTGGCTGTATTCTGGTGGGTATGGGCTCCACCCTGCCCCGCAACGGCGCCACCACTCACGAGATGGGCGTGCTGTCCATCTTCCCCAATGCGCCCTCATGGTTGACGATGATCATCTTCTTTGCACTGGTGTTCTTCTTCGGCTGTGACAAGGGCAAGGTCGTGGATAAGCTGGGCAAGTATCTGACGCCGCTCCTGCTGATCCTGCTGGCCATCGTGCTGGTGAAGGGCGTGATCTCCCCCATCGGCACGCCTCAGGATACCGGCGTCTCCAAGCCCCTACCCTCTGCCATGCTCACCGGTTATCTGACCGGCGACCTGACGGTGGGCCTGATGTGCGCCAACATTTTTATCGGCGGTATTCTGGACAAGGGCCATACCAATCCTCTGGAGCGTAAGCGCAGCGGCCTGATCGTGGGCCTGACCTCCATTGTGGCGCTGGGCATCATCTACATCATCCTGACCTACATCGGCGCCTGCGGCGGTGACTACTACGACCTGAGCGTGCCTCAGACCACCCTCCTCAGCGGTCTGGTGGGCCGGGTGCTGGGCAACTTCGGTAAGGTCTGCATGGGTCTGGCGGTCAGTCTGGCCTGCCTCACCACCGCCATCGGCATCGGCTCCACCGGCGCCTCCGTCATCAACGAGGTCTCCAAGGGCCGCATTTCCTACAAGCTGTGGATGGGCATCGCCTGCGTGGTGGGCGCTGTGTTCGGCTCCTTCGGCATCCAGAACATCATCAACTACGTGACTCCCATCTTCCTCATCATGTATCCCATCTGCATCGTACTGACCGTGCTGGGCCTGGTGGACAAGTGGATCCCCAACGACGGTGTGTATAAGCTCGGCGTGGCTGCGGCCGGTATCGTCAGCGTGGGCGACGCCATTCTGGCGGTGGCTCCCAATCTGGACGGCCTGCGCAAGGCCATGTACATGATCCCCCTGGCGGAGCAGGGCTTCTCCTGGCTGATCCCCACGGTGATCGCCATGGTCATCGGCGGCATCGTCTACCGTGGCAAGCCTCGCTACAACTACGGCGAGACGGCAGTGGCCACGGAGGAAGCTGCCAAGTAATCTATACATCCCCTACCCCCTCATTTGAAAAGGTTCCCTGCGGCCATACCACAGGGAACCTTTTCCTGTCGGAGAGGGACATCCAACGGAGTATTTACCCTATGAAAAAAATCTCGACCTCCACCCTGCAGCGCCCCATGGTCATCTGCCTGCTGGCGGCCTTTTGCTGCCTGCTGTGGGGCAGCGCCTTCCCGGCGGTGAAGATCGGCTACGGCCTGTTGTCTATTTCCTCCGCCGATTCGGCGGAGCAGCTGATCTTTGCGGGGCTGCGTTTTCTCTTTGCCGGTGTGGTGACGGTGCTTTTCCACAGCGCTTCCCTGCGTCGGCTGCGGCTTCCCGCACGTTCCTCCCTGTGGAAGGCCACGAAGCTGGGTCTGATCCAGACCCTCGTGCAGTATGCCCTGTTCTATATCGGCATGGCGCACACCTCCGGCGTCAAGGGCTCCGTCCTGATGGCGGTCCACGTGTTCTTCGCCATTTTGATCTCCGCCAAGCTGTTTCGCTATGAGCGGCTCAATGCCCCCAAGCTGCTGGGCTGCCTGTGCGGCTTCGGCGGCGTGCTGCTGATCAATCTGTCCGGCGGCGGGTTGGGCGGCGGCTTCACCCTGCTGGGGGACGGTGCGGTGCTGCTGGCGGCGCTGGCCAACGGCTTCTCCATCTCGCTTTTCAAGCGGTATGCCGAGGGAGAGGACACCCTGACCCTGTGCGGATATCAGTTCATCGTGGGCGGGGGGCTTTTGCTGCTGACGGGACTGTGCTTCGGCGGTACGCTGCCGCATTTCACCGGGCAGTCCCTTCTGCTGCTGGGATACATGGTGCTGCTGTCCGCCGTGGCCCAGACTATCTGGAGCGCCCTGACCCGGTACAATCCGGTGGGGCGGGTGGCGGTATACGGCTTTTTGAATCCCGTGTTCGGCGTGCTTCTGTCGGCACTGCTCCTGCGGGAGGGACAGCAGGCCTTTACCCCGTATAGCTTAGCGGCGCTGGTACTGGTGTGCGTGGGAATTTTCGTAGTCAATCGCAGCGATATGCCCGGCAAGGGAATGTAGGCGGTCGGCAACCATAACAGCAAAAGAGACGGTCCCTGTGGACCGTCCCTTTTCCTGTGGGAGAGCTTGCTATATTCCCTTACGCATATTGGAGCTTCCGGAACAGCTGGCGCTCCTCCTCACAGCTGCCAAAGACAGCCTCCGACACCTCTTGGGGACGGTGAGGGATTTCAGATCCCGGCAGCTGACCAGCGCAGAGCAGCCGAAGGGGGCCTTTGAAGCACTGATGATGTGCTCCACATGGCGAAAGTCCTGCATCTCTCCCGCAATACCGTTGCCAAGCATATGCGCCTGCTGGAGGAACACGGGCTCATCATCACGGAATGGACACAGATACAGATGAAAAACGGTATTAGGAAAAACGGAAACTTGCGCTGCACCATCGTTCCCATGCACGAGGTCTTGGAGCAGTGTTACCAGCGGCAAATGACCGAACTGGAGCGTCAGCGAGTGCAGCAAAAGCTGTCGGTACAGAGCGCAGAGACCATATGTCCGCCCCTGTGAGCCGCTGTGTGGTCTCTTTCGGAGTGGGGCAGCATTCCTGCCCCGGAGAGAGGTATCAAACCACTTTTGGGCGGCTTCCTCGGCTCTGCGGAGGACGAAAGAAGAAGCAGGGAAAAATTTCAAAACCGGGGCGAGAGCTCAGGTTTTCGGAATACAAAAATATGCCCCCGGCTGAGCCGGGGGCATACCCTGTATGGGAAAGACGATCGCTTACTTCTGATAGAGCACCTTGTTGGCCTCGGCCATTTCGGCAAAGACGCCGGCGTGCTTCTTGGCAACCACTGCCTTGATGACCAGCAGAGTAGCGACCATCAGCACGATGGCGATGATCATGCAGACCACAGCGCTCTGGACCAGACCGGCAATGATGA
>ERZ791914.442-NODE-442-length-41086-cov-6.088518_pt1 | contig 41086 bp, 32 predicted proteins | sample MGYA00510140_ERZ791914 | MGnify/ENA primary metagenome ERZ791914 (study PRJEB30046, sample SAMN00792079) | human gut metagenome | study: EMG produced TPA metagenomics assembly of the A metagenome-wide association study of gut microbiota in type 2... | reverse complement strand
CGGCGGGCTTCGATGTAGTAGCGCTTATCCTGAGCGTGGCCCATGGAGAAGGTCTTGCGGGGCAGCACGCCGTCAGCCATGACGGTCTTAAAGAGCTGCTCCTTCCCCATGGCCGGCAGCAGGAAGCCCATGTTGCCGGGCTTGGAGCCCAGTTCACGGGTCACGTCGTCGCCGTGGATATAGTCCACCTCGCCGCCGTTCTCCTTCAGGTACGGATCGATGACCCCCTGCAGGGTACCCACCGCCAGCTGTACCTTAGGATCAGGGACGGTGATGAAATGACTCTCACCGTTCCACACAAACTCGATGGTGTGGCCCTCGCCCCGGCCCTCGTAGGCGTTGGGGTAGGCAGCCTGAAATGCCTTCATAAACTTCTCGTGATCCACGCCGAACAGCACCCGGTGAATAGGCTCGAACTGCAGGGCGTCGTCGTGGTTGTTCACCACCTCCACCAGCGCAAACCGGGAGGGCAGCGCCAGATACTCCTCCGGAGTCTTGCCCTTCTTCTGCTCCTCATAGCAGGCCTTGGCGGTGGCCAAAGAGTGGTTGCCGTCGCCCACGGCGAACAGCAGGGGCGCCACGCCGGAAACGCCGTACTTCTTCTGCATGGCCTCGTCGGAGGCAAGGCCCTCCAGTGCCTCGGCTACGGCATCCACCTGCTTGTCGGACAGCTTGTAGCCCCGGATATGGCCGCCGTTTTGCATCAGGTCGAAGTCATACAGCTTCTCCATGGTATCGGCTGCCGCCGTCAGCGGCTCGATGACGGTCTTATCGGGATCGTCCACCAGCAGCATCACATGGGGCAGCTCGATGGGAGCGTGACGGCGCACCTTGGCACGGGGCGGGATGCGATCCAGCACTGTCCCCTCGGTGGCACGAATCAGGGCGCCGGAGCCGGGGGTGAAGTCGTAGGCGTCCAGATCTACCATGCCGATGAGGCCGTGGCGGATGCGTCCGTCGGACTGCTGGCGCTCCACATAGATCAGGGAGTCCTCCAACGTCTGGAATACGCCGTCCTTCAGATACTGCTCCATGGCAGCGTTGATGCCGGAGATGTACTCGTCCACATTAGGGGCCTTGAGGTTGGCCTCCGGCAGGATCAGCCGCAGGGTAGACGGTGCCTTGCCCACCTTCTCCTCCACCGCCTGCCAGTACTCCGGCTCGGAGGTGAACTGGTCGCAGGCCACCACGGCCCACTTGGTCATGTCCTGATCCTTGGGCAGCAGGATATCCGCCGGGTAAAAGCCCAGCTTTTCAAAGGTCTTGTTCATGTTGTTCCTCCTTGTGTGTGGACGCCGCCGGAGCTGTGCCGCCGGCCGCCCGTTGATTCGTTCCTGTTCTTCCTGTATTATACAATAGTCCCCCCGGCTATTTCAACGCCAATTCCACAGAATCTGAAAATATTTTTGCCGTGCTGACGAATTTTCTGAATAATCCGCCGTCAAATGGGCAAACTGACGGAGCAATCTCACAGATGGGAGGTTTGACCGTGAAGATCGTAGATCGCATCGCCCTGATCCTCGTCATTATCGGCGCTTTGAACTGGGGCAGCATCGGCCTGTTCCGCTTTGACTGCGTGGCCGCCATATTCGGTGGACAGCTATCGGTATGGAGCCGCATCATCTATACACTGGTGGGCATCGCCGGACTGTGGTGCATCACCCTGCTGTTCCGGGAGGACGATGTCGAATAACCGAAAAAACCGCTGCGTGACGCTCACGCAGCGGTTTTTTATGTCTTATTCCGCAGCCGGAGACTCCTGCTCCGCCGCCCATTCCGCCTTGGCCTCCGCCAGCACCTTTCGGTCATGCTTGGTGGTAAGACTGGCTTCATCGAACCGGGCAAAGAGGTCCGGCCGCCGGGTCATAGTGCGTTTATAGCTCTCTTTTTTCCGCCAGTCGTCCACCTTCCCATGGTGGCCCGACAACAGCACCTCCGGAACCTTCCGGCCGTGCCACTCCTCCGGCCGTGAGTACTGCGGGTACTCCAGCAGACCGTCCCAGTGGGACTCGTCGGTGTAGCAGCTCTCCTCCGGCAGCACCCCCGGTACCATCCGGCACAGGCAGTCCGCCAGCGCCATGGCCGGTATCTCGCCGCCGGTCAGCACGAAATCCCCCATGGAGATCTCCTCGTCCACGCACTCGTCGATGAACCGCTGGTCTATTCCTTCATAATGGCCGCACACCAGAATCAACCGCTCATAGGCTGCCTTCAGTTCCTTGGCCACCTGCTGATCAAACACCCGCCCACAGGGGGAGAGATAGATGGTATGTACCCGCTCCCCCGCCTCCTGACAGATATGGTCCCAGCAGCGGTACAGCGGGTCCGCCTGCATGACGGCTCCCCGGCCTCCGCCGTAGGGGTAGTCGTCCACCTGCATCTGCTTGTTGGTGGTGTACTCCCGGATCTGGTGAGCGGTAATGGTCACCAATCCTCTGGCCTGCGCCCGCCCGATAATGGACTGCCCCATCATGGCGTCGATGGCGTCCGGGAACAGGGTCATGATGTCAATCCTCATCCGTGGCCAGTCCTTTCATGTTCCGCACCCGCATGGTGCCGGTCTCCATGTCCACCCCACGGATGAACACCTCCTGCACCGCCGGGATCAGATACTCCCGCTTCCCCCGGACCTCGTAGACCTTGTGGGCCGGATAGTTCAGCACACGGGTGAGCCTTCCCAACTCCTCCCCGTTCTCGTCGTCCAGCACCGTCAGTCCCTCCAGCTCGGCATCGAAATATTCACCCTCCGGCAGGTGGGCATCCGTCCGGCGGATGAAGACGGGCTTTCCCTTCAGGGCCAGCGCAGCATCCATATCCTCCACTCCCGGCAGCACCAGCAGTACCGTGGACTTGTGGACCCGTGCGCTCTTCACCTTTGTCTCTTTTCCGCCGATATACAGCGTGTCAAACGCCGCAAGAAAGGCCGGATCGAACCCGGCCGGATTCAGCTTTACCTCGCCCCGGATACCGTGGGCGTTGACGATCTGCCCCACGGGGATAAATTCAGGCCGCATAGAACCCCTCCGCTGTGATAGTTTTCTTTATTATACCACGCCCTGCCCCATTCTTCAATCTTTATTTACAACCGTTGTCACCGTCGGTAACCTTTCTGTAACCAATGCCTCGGCAGCTGCCGTTTTTTACCTGTCAGATACCCGCACAAAACCGTGAAAAGTGGTGTGTAACCCCATGAAAAATCCAAAAAACTTGACAAAAGTGGGTGGAAGTGATATACTCCTCCCATATTTCAAAAAAGTAACAAAAGTTACAAATGCATTGCGAGGTGATTTTCCACCGCCCCGAACCCTGGAAATGAAGGGCGGAATTGGGAGGTTTTTTATGAAAGAAGCAGTAATCAGAATGGAGACGGCGGCCCGGCCAACAACGGACCGATCCGCATCTCCCCGGCTCTTGAAGGGGTTGCTGCTGGCAATTACTCTGGTGGCTCTGCTGGCCACCACCGTGATCCTCTGTCAGCAGGATATCGAAAACCCCAGCTATGTATACATGATCCTGGACGAGACCGGAATGCAGATCATCGACGGCCGGCCCGACGGTGACCGTACCACGGGTCTGCTGGACATTCGGGCCGACAACAGCAGCCGGGACGCCCAGCTGCTGCTGGTAAAGGGCCAGCAGGTGCAGGTAGCCGACGCTCAGGGCGCCACCTATCTGGTGACCACCCGGCGGGAAACGGTGGATAACCTGCTGCGCCGGTCCGACGTCACCGTGGGCGACGGCGAGATGGTCGTGGTGGACACCACCGGCGAGACGCCTACCGTCTCCGTTATGGCAGAGTATTCCCAGACCCGTGACGTCACCGTCACCACCCCTTACAAAACAGAGCGTGTGGTGAACCATATGCTGGCCAAGGGAACGGAAGAGGTGGTGCAGGAGGGCGTTCCCGGCACCGTCGTCGAGACCTACAAGGACACCTACCGGGACGGCAAGCTGGTCTCCACCGAGCTGGTCAGCACCACCGAGGACAACGCCGTCACCGAGATCGTCGAGTATGGCACCATGGTCTCCTCCGTGGAGCGATCTGACTACATGGTGGACGTGACGACCTTTGATGACGGCACCGGCTATCTGCTGTTCGCCTCCGGCGACACCATGGCCTTCTCCTCCGTGTACGGCTCCTGCGAATCCACCGCCTACTCCATCCACGGCTGGACGGCCTCCGGGCGGCCCACCGCCTACGGCAACATCGCCGTGGACACCTCGGTGTTCCCCTTCGGCACACGGTTCTATATTCTGACCAACGACGGTTATCTGGAGTACGGCATGGCCGTGGCCTCCGATACCGGCAGTGCCATCAAGGGAACAAAGCTGGATCTGTGGTTTGACTCCTACGACGATGCCTGTTCCTTCGGTCGGCGCTACTGCACCGTCTATGTTCTCAACTGAAGCTCTGCAAAAAAGGCCCCCGCTTCCTCTATGGAAAGCGGGGGTTCTTTGTGTAAAGCATGATTCCTTTACAGATATCATCAATGGGACAGCTCTGCGTCATAGAAAAACTGCCGCACCGCCGTCTCATATGCCCGGCAGTCCCCAGCCTTACGCACCTGCCGCAGCAGGGTGTCCGTCTCCCGGAAGGACCGGGAGAAATAGTTCCACAGCTCCCGCATATGGTGCAGCACCGGCACGTCGCCGGAAAAATCCCGGCAGTACAGGCCGTACAGCCGGTCGTGAAACTCCCGCAGCTCCTCCAGAGACGCTGCCGGGCCTCCCGTCGCCTGCCGCAGCAGGGACGGGTCCGCCACCAGTCCACGGCCTACCATGACGGCGGCGTTGGGAAAGGTCTCCCCCATCTCCCGCAGGTCACGGACGGTGGTGACGTCCCCGTTGTAGCACAGAGGCAGCGCCGTGTGCTCTGCCGTCCAGCGGAACACCTCCCGGTCTGCCGCCCCCTTGTAGAACTGCGTCCGTACCCGTGGATGCACCGTCAGTCGGCAGATAGGGTATGTCTCCAGCAGGGCCAGCAGCGCCGGCCACTCCTCCGCCCGCTCCCAGCCGATACGAGTCTTGACGGAAATTTTCATATCCGGCAGGGCATCGAAAATGCCGTCCAGCAGCTGTCTCAGCAGCTCCGGCTGGCGCAGCAGCCCCGCCCCCTTCTTCTTTCCTGTCACGGTGCCGGAAGGGCAGCCCAGATTCAGGTCTACCTGCTCCCAACCACGGCTGCGGCACTCCTTGGCGGCCCAGACGAAGTACTCCGCCCGGTTGGTGAGGATCTGCGGCACCACTGGGATACCCCGGTTTCGCTCCGGGTCCAGCTCCTCCAGCTCCTTGCGCTGAAAGCTGAAATTTCCATTGGGGGACACGAAGGGCGTCACATACAGCGCCGCTCCGCCGAACATCTCGTGCTGCACCTGCCGCCAGCGCCAGCCGGTAAGGCCCTCCATAGGGGCTGCATACCACTCATGCATCGATTTTCCCCTCCAAACACATCTCCAGCGTTATGCCCGGTCTGCGCCGGTAGCGGGACACCTCCAGCTGCGGCAGCAGCTGCGAAAATGCGGTATCCTCATGGATGAGGCGTTCCTTCTCCGTCCGGGTCAGCCGCTTGATGCGGTATTCCAGCCGCAGGGCCGTCCCTTTGTCCTCCGTCTCCCACAGCGCCGCCAATGCCTGTACCGGGTGGGCTCGTGTATACCGGGCGCAGGCTGTTCCCCGGTCGGTGTGCTGCCGCATCCGGCGGCAAATGTCCTGTGCAACTCCGGTGTAAAGGGTATCGCCTTCGCAGTACACCATGTATACGAAATACACGTTCCCGCCTCCTTTTTCCTCAGTATAGCACGGATACCCTTGCAATTACAACCGCCATGTGATAGAGTTTTGGTGAAAGTGAGGAGAATGTATGACTCTTTTTGACCACTATTTGGAATACATGACCCAGCTGCTGGAAGGACGCCGCTCACCGCCGGAGGGCATCACTCTGCCGGAGGGGGACGTGACGGAGAAGGCCGCTTCCCTGAGCCGCCAGCTTCAGCAGATGGGGGCCACCGCCTTTGTCCGTGCCTGCGCCCGGCAGGACGGCGTTACGCTGCCGGAGGAAATTTACCGGCAGGCGGACGATACCACAAGCCTTCAGCAGCTGCTGCAAAGCGCCGTACAGCAGGCCCCCGTACAGGAGGCTTCCCCGGTGGAGGAGCCCTCCGAGGCGGCCCCGGATCCCGATGCAGGCAAGCACGCCTTCGAGGTGTTTCTGGACTGCGTGGCGCTGGATGACGGTCTGGTGCAGTACCTGATGGAGGTGCTGCAAAAACGGGACTGGAAGGAATTTTACAAGCTCAGTCAGATCACCACCAAGCTGGATCTGGATCCGGAGGAATTTCTCTATTGGCTGGGCAACAAGGAGCTCTACGCCGACGAGGAGGAGCGCTCCTGCGCCGTCATCATGGATGCCTGTCTGGAGCGGCTGCGGCAGGAGAAACAGCTGGAGCTGATAGCGGCCCTGCTCTCCGGTGACCGCCGGACCTTCGAGCTGTTCCGGTGTCAGGCCCCGGAGCTGCAGCATCTGCCCGCCGCCACCTATGAGTGGTACAGCAAGAATTATTTGGATCGGGACTACCCCATCCGGATGCTGATGAAGTGCCGGGGCATCCGGTTCCCGGAGCATATCCCAGGAAATGAATCTAAGTAAGGAGCAACGATCCCATGACCACCAATGAAATGTATCAGCAGCTGGGCATCAGTCCGGAGGTGCTGGATTTTGGACAGCGAGTACTGGACGGACTGGACAAAGAAATGTCCCGTGTGGACGACATTGCCGAGTATAATCAGGCCAAAGTTCTCTCCGCCATGCACAAGAATCGTCTCAATGCCACCCACTTTAACCTCTCCTCCGGCTACGGCTACGACGACGAGGGCCGGGACAATCTGGAGCGTGTCTATGCCGACGTGTTCCACACGGAGGCGGCGCTGGTCCGGCCCCAGATCACCTGCGGCACCCATGCGCTGGCACTGGCGCTGGGGGCCAACCTCCTGCCGGGCGACGAACTGCTGAGCCCCGTCGGGGCGCCCTATGACACGCTGGAGGAGGTCATCGGCATCCGCCCCTCCCCCGGCTCCCTGCGGGAATACGGCGTCAGCTACCGCCAGGTAGACCTGCTTCCGGACGGCAGCTTTGACTACGACGGCATCCGGGCCGCCATCCACGAAAAAACCAAGCTGGTGACCATCCAGCGCTCCAAGGGCTACGCCACCCGCCCCTCCTTCTCCGTGGAGGAGATCGGCAAGCTGATCGCCTTCTGCAAAAACTGCAAGCCCGACATCATCTGCATGGTGGATAACTGCTACGGCGAACTGGTGGAGCGGCAGGAACCCACAGATGTGGGGGCCGATATGGTGGTGGGAAGCCTCATCAAAAATCTGGGCGGCGGTCTGGCTCCCACCGGCGGCTATGTCTGCGGCCGGCAGGATCTCATCGACCGCTGCGCCTACCGGCTCAGCGCACCGGGCCTCGGCAAGGAGGTGGGCGCCAATCTGGGGCTGCTCACCAGCTTCTATCAGGGACTGTTTCTGGCTCCCACAGTGGTGGCCTCCTCTGTAAAGGGTGCTATCTTTACAGCTGGATGCTATGAAGCGCTGGGCTTCCGTGTGGTCCCCGGCAGCCGGGAGGTGCGCCGGGATATCATTCAGGCGGTGGAGCTGGGCAGCCGGGAGGCCATGTGTGCCTTCTGCAAGGGCATTCAGGCCGCCGCACCGGTGGACAGCTATGTGACCCCGGAGCCGTGGGCCATGCCCGGCTACGACAGCGACGTTATCATGGCCGCCGGAGCCTTCGTGCAGGGGGCCTCCATCGAGCTCTCCGCCGACGGCCCCATCCGTCCCCCCTACGCCGTGTATTTTCAGGGTGGCCTGACGTGGTATCACGCCAAGCTGGGGGGCCTCATGAGCCTGCAAAAGCTCCATGATGCCGGACTTTTGCCTAATTTGTAAGCATCCCCTGTCCCGCACGGCAACCAGAAGAAACACAGCCCCGGACGCTTCGGCGTCCGGGGCTGTATGTTACTCACATCCACATCTCAAACAGCCGCAGCAGGGTACTCAAAAGCTTGCGGTACCACGGGCGGCTCTTCCACTCCTGATACGTCACCCGGCGGGAACGGTCCGTGATACGCTGGATATCCTCCGCCAGCCCCTCAATGGCCGGTACGCCGTAGAGTACCGTACCGCACTCAAAGTGCAGCTGAAAGCTGCGGTAGTCCATGTTCACAGACCCCACAAAGGCCGCCTCGCCGTCTGACAGCACGGTCTTGCCGTGGAGCAGACCCGGCTCGTAGATGTAAATTTTCACATGATGCACCAGCAGCTCACCGTAGTGGCTCTGGGCCGCCAGATAGGCGAACTTGTGGTCCGGTATTCCCGGCAGCAGCAGCCGCACATCCACGCCGCTGTCCCCGGCAGAGCACAGGGCCTGCCGCATGGGCTCATCAATGGCCAGATACGGCGTGGTGATATGGACGGAGCGGCGGGCGTTGTTGATGAGGTGCAGGAACACGTCCTCCGCCGTGGAGATGGGATTGTTGTCCGGCCCGTCCACAAAGGGCTGGCAGAAGCCCGCCGCCTCCCGGTGGTCGTGGGGGCGGTAGTAGTCCCGCTCCTGCATCAGCTGTCCGCCGTTGCGCTGCCACATATGGAGGAACTCCCGTGTCAGGCCCCATGCGCCGGGGCCGTCCAGCCGGATGCCGCAGTCCTTCCAATAGCCGAAACGGACGGTAAGGTTGGCGTATTCGTCTGCCACGTTGGCTCCGCCGGTGTAGGCCGTGCTGCCGTCGATGCAGACGATCTTCCGATGATCCCGATAGTTGAAGTACAGGCGGTTGACGTAGTGGTGGACCGGGTTGAATATCTGCACCTCTACCCCACTCTCCCGCAGGGCCTCGATCTGTCCGGCGGGAAAGCGCATCATGCTGCCGAAGTCATCGAAGATAATCTTGACCTCCACACCTTCCGCCGCCTTCCGGCGGAAGATCTCCTCCATGCGGTCCCATACCTGTCCCTGCGCAATGATGAAAAACTCCATGAAGATGAAGTGCTCCGCCTGCTCCAGCTTCTCCAGCATATCCTGTAAAAATGCCTCGCCGGTGGGCAGATACGTTGTCTCCGTGTCACCGTAAAGGAGATATCCTTGACGGCTTAGATAGACACTGAGCCGCTCCCACTGGGGGAATTTTCGCCGCAGCTTCTCCATTTGGATGCGGTGGGCGGCCTGTTGGGCTTCCGGCTCCTCCGGCATGGGCAGCTTTTTCAGGTCCAGCCGCTTTTGCTGCCGGTCACCGTTCCAGAGAAAGTATAGAATGAGTCCCACCACCGGCACCGTCAGAACGAGGAAGATCCAGCCGAACTTATAGCTGGCGCCGTCGGTGCGGTTATAGATCCGCACGGCGTAACCGAAGGCCGCCAGCTCCAGCACCGTGTAGATGATGGCAGCCCGCTGGCGCAGCTCCGTGCTGAGAAAGAATGCCAAAGCGATCTGCCCCAGCAGCAGCGCCGCCACGAAAACCAGCCGCAGCGCCGCCGAGATACGACGTTCCGTTTTCTGTTGTACCTGATGCGTTTTCAACGGGTCACCTCCTGTTCCCTTTGGGATACCACGCAGAGCTGTCCGCCAAAGTGGACAGCTCTGCTTTTTTGCTTATTTTCGATTGCGGAGCAGATCCTGCTGGATGTTCCACAGCCTGTCGGACAGATCCACATAGTAGCTGTGAGGATTGTCGAAGCGCTTCACCTCGTCCCACAGGGTGTCCACCTGCTGGCGGCAGTAGGCCTGAATTTCCGGCAGGCTGGGGCTGTCGTACACCCGCTTGCCCCCCAGAAACACCGGCACCAGCAGAGGCCGGGCGGTGAAGTTATACACCGTCTTTTTCTTCCAGGTGGCGCTGGGGTCGAAGATCTCCAGATCCTTGGTGTCGTCCAACGTCTCGTCATAGACGGTGATGTAGTCGGCGATGGCCTTGCCGGTGTCGTTGCCGTAGAACCGGTAGACCTTCTTGAAGTGGGGAATGGTGATCTTCTCCACGTTCTCGCTGATCTTGATCTTGGGGGTGATGTTCCCCTGTTGATCCTCCACGGCGGCCAGCTTATACACGCCGCCGAACACCGGCTCGGACTTGGCGGTAATCATCCGCTCGCCCACGCCGAAGAGGTCGATCTTGGCATCCTGCAGCAGCAGATCCTGGATCAGGTACTCATCCAGAGAGTTGGATACGGAGATCTGGCACTCCGTCCAGCCCGCCTCGTCCAGCATCTTCCGGGCCTTCCGGGTCAGATAGGCCATGTCGCCGGAATCCAGTCGGATGCCGCACTTGGTGATGCCCATGGGCTTAAGCACCTCGTTAAAGGCCCGGATGGCGTTGGGGACACCGGACTTCAGGGTATTGTAGGTATCCACCAGCAGTGTGGCGTTGTGGGGATAGATCTGGCAGTAGGTCTTGAAGGCGTCATACTCCGAATCGAACATCTGCACCCACGCATGGGCCATGGTGCCGCCGGCGGGAACGCCGTAGATCTGGTCAGAGATGGTGCAGGCCGTACCGGCGACACCGCCGATGTAGGCGGCACGGGCGCCGATGATGGCGGCATCCGCCCCCTGCGCCCGGCGGGAGCCGAACTCCAGCACCGTGCGGCCACGGGCGGCACGGGCGATGCGGTTGGCCTTGGTGGCGATCAGGCTCTGATGGTTGATGGTCAGCAGCGTGAAGGTCTCGATGAGCTGGGCCTCGATGGCCTTGGCCCGGACGATGACCATGGGCTCACGGGGAAACACCGGGGTTCCCTCCGGCATGGCGTAGATGTCGCCGGTGAAATGGAAGTCCTCCAGATAGGACAGAAATTCCTCGCTGAAAAGGTTCCGGCCCCGCAGATAGGCGATGTCTTCCGGAGAGAAGTGCAGATTCTCAATATAATCAATCAGCTGCTCCAGACCAGCGGCGATGGCATAGCCGCCGCCATCCGGCACCCGGCGGAAAAAGACGTCGAAGTAAGTGATATGATCCTTGTAACCGCTTTCAAAGTAGCCATTGCCCATGGTCAACTCGTAAAAGTCGCAGAGCATGGTCATGTTCAGCTTTTCCTCAGTTTTCATTTTCATACCTCAAGTAAATTTTTTTTGGGTGTGCTGCATACCATTATACTATCATTCCCCGAAACAGGCAATCCTTTTCCGTATTTTTCTCCCCGCTCCTCCCCTTTTCGTCGGTTTTTCCCGGGCATTTCGATAAAATCTGTGTATCAGGGGTTGACAAAACAATCTCTTCTTGCTATCATAAGAAATTGTAGAGTTCTCTTACAAGTTCATACCTTATCAAGAGTGGCGGAGGGATCGGCCCGATGAAGCCACGGCAACCTGCGAAGCAAGGTGCCAAATCCGGCGTATGCTGAGTGCGGAAGTGATAGTCCCGCATTCGTCCTTCGACAGATGAGGAGCGTTATTCTAACACGATCCGTCGAATGGCGGAGCGTGTTTTTTCATGCTCCGGTCAACCTGAGAGAGCTTTCACCCGTATGGAAAATATTTTATAAAGGAGCATGGAAAAGCTATGGCAAAGAGACTGTTTACCTCGGAATCCGTGACGGAGGGACATCCCGACAAAATCTGCGACCAGATCAGCGATGCGATTCTGGACGCCATCATGGAGAAGGATCCCAATGGCCGTGTGGCCTGCGAGACCTGCGTGTCCACGGGCCTGATCCACATCATGGGCGAGATCACCACCCACTGCTACGTGGATATCCCCAAGATCGCCCGTCAAGTGGTGCTGGACATCGGCTATGACCGGGCCAAGTACGGCTTCGACGGCCACACCTGCGCCGTTATCACCAACATCGACGAGCAGTCCGGCGATATCGCCATGGGCGTGGACAAGAGTCTGGAGGCCAAGGAGTCCGGTGACAGTGCGCTGGACAACGGCGCCGGCGATCAGGGCATGATGTTCGGCTACGCCTGCGACGAGACGCCGGAGCTAATGCCGCTGGCGATCTCCCTGGCCCAGAAGATGTCCAAGCGCCTGACGCAGGTCCGTAAGGAAAAGCTGGTGGATTACCTGCGCCCCGACGGCAAGACGCAGGTGACGGTGGAGTATGACGAGAATGGCAAGCCCACCCGTGTGGATGCCGTGGTGGTCTCCACCCAGCATGCCGCCGAGGCATCTCTGGATCAGATCCGCCGGGATATGATCGAACTGGTCATCAAGCCCACGGTTCCCGCTGAGCTGATGGACGAGAACACCAAGATCTACGTCAATCCCACAGGCCGCTTCGTCATTGGTGGCCCTCAGGGTGACAGCGGTCTCACCGGCCGGAAGATCATCGTGGATACCTACGGCGGCAGCGCCCCCCACGGCGGCGGTGCTTTCTCCGGCAAGGACCCCACCAAGGTGGACCGCAGCGCCGCTTACGCCGCCCGGTATGTGGCTAAGAACGTGGTGGCGGCAGGTCTGGCCACCAAGTGCCAGGTGCAGCTGGCCTACGCCATCGGCGTGGCTCGTCCCGTCAGTGTGCTGGTGGAGACCTTCGGCACCGGCGTGGTGTCCGATGAAAAGCTGGAGGAGGCTGTGGAGAAGGTCTTTGACCTGCGCCCCACCGCCATCATCCGGGATTTGGATCTGCGCAGACCCATCTACCGCCAGCTGGCGGCCTATGGCCACATGGGCCGTGAGGATCTGGGCGTGCGCTGGGAGGCTACCGACCGTGTGGTGGCTCTGAAGGCCGCTCTGAACGGCTGATTTCCCCCTTGCAAGACCGGAGAAAATCTGATATAGTAAGGGTACGCCGTCCGTGATCGGGCGGCGTACCCCCTCCCCTATCCGGGTACGGCGGAGTTGGTACCGTGCCACATTTGGGAGTGCGTAGACCCTATCCATGCGCGGCTTGGACAAAAGCCCGCAAAGCCTTGCGGCACGGGCGATAGCGGGTTTTCCTCCGGTTGCCGAAAACGGCACAAAATCGGCTTTGACCACATAAATGACCACAGACAGAAAAATCTTTATTTTTACCCCTCGCCGTGGTATCATGGCAGAAAAATGAATATCCGGGTGTGGCTCAACTGGTAGGGCGCGACATTTGGGAGTGCCGTGGCGGTATCCGGGATAGGGTGAGGCGAAACGCCGCAAAGCCTTGTGACACCTGTGTTTGCGGGATTTCTTCCTCTTGCCGAAAACGGCACAAAAGCGGCTTTGACCACAGGAATGACCACAGACAGAAGAATCTTTGTTTTTCTCCCCCGCCGTGGTATCATGGCAGAAAAGTAAATATCCGGGTGTGGCTCAACTGGTAGGGCGCGACATTTGGGATGTCGAGGTTGGGTGTTCAAGTCACCTCACTCGGACCAAAATCCCTCTGAAATCAACGATTTCAGAGGGATTTTCTTATTCTTTGTCTATTGCGACGCAGGAGACGCAGGAATTGAAGATTGATTATGCTTCGCCGATACTTTTCAAATTCACATCTATGGTATACATATCATCCTTTATCTGTTTTTTAAGAATAACCGATGCAGCACCACAGCTTAATTCAATTTCTCCTTTACCTTGCAGTTCAATATATTCGTCATCTGATTCCAGAATAAGGCTTCCATCAACAATTGCATTAATCGCTTCTTGAAGTTCCTCGCGCTTGACATACCAAGTCAGCCTTGTTCGGTCTTTTTGGTTTGTGTTTCTTTTGCTTGTTAGCTTGATATGCACAGTGGTTAGATGTTCTTTTTCCTCACTTTTAATCATTGCAGTTACTATGGAATATCCTGTCAAATTGATGGTTGTGTATGGCATGCGTCCACGATATTCCAAAAACATTTTATACAAATAGAGTGAAGCAGTTTTCTTTAAGCGAGAGATTCTTTTAATGCCATAATCCAACACAGTATCTCTTTCCTGATAGTGTGATATGTCAATTAACGGTTTAGTAGTTTTCAAATCGCTTGCCGTTTTATAAAAATCAGGATATGTAGTGTTTACTTCTTTAACTTGCTTAAAATAAGCGCTAAGTTTTTCATAATACTGCAACATATATGGTTGGAGTAATGCAGACAGGTCTTCTGAGAGTCCTCCCTCGCAATCAATTTGGCAATGACCTTCTTGGTTGAAGGAGCAGAGATTAATGATTTCGTTACAAACCACTACACGACTCCCATAGTTCACTTTTAACACATATGTGTTACCCAAACCGTCGACATAGTTATTAATGTATACATATTTTTCGTCGTCACTTAGCTTTTCAATGTCACCTTGTGCAACGAGCTCTGCTGACACAAATTCACATAATGGTGCATTCCTACTTCTTTTTTCGCCCATCATGTAGTCACAATCTTGACCTACTAAAACATACAGTTTTCCATTATACTCAAAGATATCGCCAGGCGCTGTTGCCGTACAAAACTTGTTTACTGTTGGAGAAAAGTTTTCTGAATACGCTGCATTAGCCAAATCTTTGGGAACATTCAAATTCCAATTGATTTTTGCTTCATAAGCATCGAGGCTTCCGGAAAGTCGCACCAATTGGAGCATCTCATCACTTTGCTCCATGTCATAACTTGCCATAAAAGAAATCCATTGCTGTAACAATTCATAACCAGGCTCGCCTTCTGCTCTCGCCATGCCATAAAGATACTCAACCAAATCGGGATTTTGCGCAAGGATGTCGCAGTTTTTATTAACCACGGCTTTATACTTAATCTTATATTGCTGTATTAACGCGTTAATAGCTGCCTTTACAATATTTCTATGTACACCATCTAATTTCTCTGATTTACTTGCGTAACCAATATACAGTTCCGGAGTTTCGCAACTTTCACCCATAAAGTCTTTGGTTGCGGTTGAAAAAATGGTTGCATAAATTGGGCAGCAGACATGTTTATCACGAGCTTTAAGATCCTCAATCATCTGTTCAGCAAGTCGAGCGTCACCGACTTTGTTATCCAAAACTAATGCAGCACTCTTTCCCAAACCTTTGCATGTCTCAAGATCCTGCATAAGCGATACTCGGATTTCTTCCGTATATGTTTTATAGATGCGTGTTGGTAAATATCTCGGCAAAGGGCGAATTACATCCCAAAATAATGGCTTAAAGATATCTTGGATAACTACACCTACACCGTAACGGAAAAAGACTTGTTGATATTCGCCTTTCCAGACTGATTCTGGTACGGCCTGATATAAAGCTAATATATCAGGCCGTCCTTCAAGAATACGCTCAGCATCATCAAGAGGCACATTAGCCCAGTCGATCCCAAATATCCAAGAATCTGCTTTGTCTGCATATTCTTGCAACTCTTTTTTGCCCGGCGTTTCTTCTGGAATGCAGTTCAACAGTGCCATACGATCCTCGGCATCCATTCGAGCAAAATCAATCAGTACATGCGCCTTCGCCTCATCCTCCTCTTCATTAAACATAAACTCATCCTCAACGAAAAGGAAAAAACCAACATCTAATGCATTATATAGTCTCTTTTTATCAGTATCCATATTCTTATCTCATTCTTTCTGTCTGTATGTGATTAAGAACTTGTATCGATTACCAAAAACATTTCTGTCAGGTAACAAATCAATATTTGCTCCGAACGAGTTGAGCAATTGCTTAACTATATAGAGTCCCATACCTCGACGTTCACTATAATTTTTTCCAGATTGTAGCGCCTCAAAAAGCACATCCTCCATTGCTCGAATCACACCTGTACCACTATCAGAAACAACGAACGCTTCCGTACCGGCCGACTCGACTTTAATAAACTCTGCAAAAGAGTTTTTGTTTCGATAATGAGGATCGGATACGGCCCACCGTTTTCTCTTGTCTATCCAATATACAGAGTTTGTAAACAGGTTATAGAACACATGCAACAGTACTCCACGAGGAACAAACCATGTTTGATCGTGCGTTGTACAAATGACCTGAATGTTGGAGTCACGCAGTTTTTTGGCCAAGTTTTCTTTTACCTGCTCAACTGTTTCGGAAAGAATTTCTTCTTCAAAAACATCATAGCTACCTTTGTGAATAAAAGTGGCTTCTAAAAAATTATACAAATCAGCAACATGAGATAGCTTTTTAGACACAAGCCGATAACTATCGCGAATAGGCACGAAGTTGTTATTGTATACCAAAACCCCATCATTATCCAGCACAAATTTTTTCAGTGTTTTAAAGTGTAAATCTGCGTCTTGAGGTATGCTTGTTTTACTTACTGAATCCAACTCGTGCGTAATAGCCTCCGTAATCATGCCGTTTGCCATCAGCTTATAGTTATTATACAGATCCGCATTTACCTGAAGTACATGTTGTTCCGCATCTTCCATTGCTTGAATGGCATCGCATTGTGCTGTGGCCGACTGATCGAGGAAACTGACCATCTTTGATAACGCCAAGCGTGTTGAATCATATGTTTTACTTGGGATAACAACATGTGTTCCGTCTTCACTCGGCGTACACTCTTTTAACATCACTTCTACAGAAGCAGTTATTTTTCTAATTTCATCTGTTTTTCGTTGGAGTTCACGGAGGCCATCAGTTTTTTTCTTAAGTTCTTTGGGCGGGTCTACTCTCAAAAGGCCATCTTCCTGCAATAGGTTTTTGATAAGTGCATTAGCGGTCCTGTTTAAGTCATAAAAGATTTGATTAAAAATGATGTTAATGACCATCTTGAAAGCCGTAGTTTCATTTGTTTCAATCAAATCAAGTCGAGAGCTTATTTCTTTTACAATAGCCTGTTTGGGATCATTAATCGAAACATAGCCCAAGGTATTTCCCAAATCGAAGCGGTAAAACTGCTGGCCTTTGGTGCGATACTGCTGCATTTTAATCCAGTCATTCTCCTTGTTACCCAAAAAGCCGATGCGAAACACATCTCGATAAAGTTTTATACCGTTACTGTTAGAGAGAAAATGTTTTAAATCCGTCAGTTCATATTCATGCCCTATGCTTTCGCGAATAGAATCCAGAATGATTTTCTGTCCAACCTCTACATTCTGTTTAAACGTAAAAATTTGACTTTCTATCGGTAGAATAGCTTTTATGCGTCTAATATACATAATCGCTCTCTGCTCAAGTGCTATTTTTCTATCTGATGTTAGTTCCTTCTTTTGATATTGCCGTTCTAAAAATTGCACTATTGTTTTCGCCAATTCAGCCTCATCTAAGCGATGGTGCAAAGTCGCATCAATTCGTTCACGATATTTCTGGATGAAGTCAGCATAATATCCGTGTTTTTGCCGTGTCTGTGCAAACAACTGTGGAGTTGGGGTGAGAACCTTGTGCAGTCGCTCCACATACCACGGTTGGATTTCCAAACCATAGTCCATTACAAGTTCCGAGTTTTCCTCATCAGAGGATATACGAAAATAGTGTGTGCTCTCAGAACACTCCAACAATCCCATATCAAGGTACACATTTAAAGCCTTTGCTCCATAGTACATTGAAATATTGATTTTCTTAGGATGCAATGTCTGAAAATGATTAAATGGAGAAATCAAGAAAGTGATAGCAGTTTTTAATTCGCTATTTACATCAATCTCTTCATCATTATTCAAAGATAATTGATTATCAACATCCAAAAAATCTGTAATATCAATGCCAAAAATCCAGATTCGAGTGTAATTATCACTTTCTGTTGCACTGTCGATAATCGTAACATCATCGTTTCCACTGATTATTTTATCCCAATCTAAACGAAGAACTGATAAGGTCTTTTCTGAAACCGTTTCAACAATTACTGTTTTTCCAAGGCGTTGTGTTGAAAGACGACCAATACCTTTTTCACCCAAAGTATCAGCCTGATTCACTTTGTTTTTTGTTCCCACAGACAGGAATCCTTTTTCCAATCCGATTGGGCTCATACCACAACCAACATCCTCGATTATACAAAGGGGGACATCTACTATTTCAGAAGACACATGACTTGAAAAATCACCAGACAAAGGGCGCATGAATTGAGCCGAATTCATGCATACATCAAAGGTATCAAAAATGTGAATATTGATTTTCTCTGAACCGGCGTCAATCGAGTTTTTAAGCAGTTCAGTTACTGCAACTTCAGGAGATGTAATCAAATCTTGACCTAAATGCTGAATAACTCGAGGTTCAATTTTGATTTTGGAGTTAATCATGTGGATTTTCGCCTCCTTCGGCATACAAAAAATCATACAATGTAACAGCAATTGCTTGGGATAGTAAATAGGGAACGCCATTTCCAATAGTTTTGAACTTTGAAGAAAGTGACATTTTTCTTGGCAAAACAAATTCGCGAGGTAGGGATTGAATAGCCATTGCCTCCGCTACAGACAACCGCCGGACTTTATAGGGATGCAGGTGAACTTCGTTGTTGCCATAACACGCTGTAGGAGAATACCGCCATCTATGCAGCCGCTTAAATGATTTCCGGGTTGTATCTCCTTCCGCAATAATTTCCATTTTTGTGCGACCTGCTTTAACCGCAAAACGATCTCGAGCATTAGGGTGATGACATACATCGTTTTGAATAAACCAATAATTAACGGTCAATTCCTCAAAATCTGTCCAACGGTTAACTCTACGACTGTTTGCGACAAACCGTTGCATAGTTGGCCACGGCTGATTAAGTATTTCTTCAACTTCGCCTGTAGCGTGTTCATCCCATGGAAATTCAAAACTTCCGTCCGGGCTTGCCTGATATCCCAAGTCTTCGAAAAGCTGTTTACTAATTCCTACCATTATCTCTCTTTCTCGGAATTGTGGAACTCCATAGGATAATGCATTTAACAATTTATGGCTAATAATATAGTCATTTGCAAATAGCTTATGTTGCATCTCTTCATAAAAACGTTTATGTTTTTGCGTCCTAACAAGCCCTTTTACATTCTCAAAAACGAAAAAATCCGGTTTGCATCGGCAGATAATATCAAAATATGTTTTTGTTAGTTTGCCATGCTCTCCTTCTGAGCCACGATTCTTGCCAGCTACAGAAAAATCTGGACATGGAGGGCCTCCAATAAATCCAACAAGATTGCCACGCCCACGTTCTGCTTGCATTAACTCATTTAATCGTTTCTTCCCTCGTTTTCGCGCGAAGTATTCTGCACTCTTTTCATAATATCCATAAACAGGAGGCGCAATACCCAACTGTTGACGTGCATATTTGTATGCTTCTATAAATTGAGTACTATATTCATTTACCAAAACAATATTGTATCGGTTGCGCTCAAAGGCCAAATCCAATATCCCAATTCCTGAAAAAAAGGAGAATAAAGATATACTCATGCTCTAATTGTCTCCTTCATCTTGAAATTGAAAAAATCGGATCATCAAAAAAATCAGACAATGGAATCTCTAAACCATCGCAGATTTTTTTTATTGAAGCAATAGTTGGATTTTTACTGGTACCATTTAAGATGTTGCTAACCGTAGACTGTCGCAATCCGCATTGTATTGACAACTTATTAATGGATAGTGATTTTTCTTTGCAGAAATATGCAATCCGCATGGCAACAGCTTCACTTAAATGCATAGCAGTCCCTCCAACCATATATGGTTAATTGAAGTATAGCATATGTGTATGCGCATGTCAATTTTGCAGTTGTGCAATGTGACATAATTCAGCCTTTTTATTACAATCAAATCCCCGACATGAGTACCAATGAATTGACACCCATGTCGGGGATGAGTTTACTTTCCGCCTCGCTTACCCTTCTTCTCCTCCGGCGGCCGCCCATCGCCTTTGCCCAAATCCTTCAGTCGCTGCGCTTCCACAATCTCCGCTTTCATCTCCACAATCAGCGTCTTCAGCTTCTCCTCGCACTCCTCGCGGGTGTGGGCATAGACATTGCGGGCGTGCTTTTTGCCGTCGGGCCACTTGGGGGAGTAGCGCCCCTCGAAGAGATGGTCGTTGATCTCGCTGACACAGCCGGTACCGGATCTGCGCTTGCGGCCCACATAGGGCTTGAAATCGGTCATTCTCGGCTTTTCTGCCTGGGCCGGGGCAGTTTCCTGCCCCGGCTCTGAAGCGTCCTCCTGTGGCGCTACCTTGCCGATGCCGCGGTCGATGTTGGCGGCGGCCGTGAGCCGCATGTCATCGGTGATGTGAGTATAGATGTCCAGCGTGGTGGCCGCCGACACATGACCCAGCATGGCGGAGAGCGTTTTCACATCCATACCGTTTTCCAGCGCCAAGGTTGCGAACGTATGGCGCAGATCATGAAATCTAACATGTTTGCATCCTGCGTGCTCCAGAATGAGCTGCAGTCTGCGCCGCACCACGCCGGGCGTAATGGGGCAGTCCTCCTTCACCGGGGACGGGAACATCCAGCGAGAGTCTACCGTCTTTTTATACTCCCGCAGCACCTCCACCACAGCAGGCGGCAGGACGATCTTGCGGACAGAGTTCTTTGTTTTTGGCGTGCTGATTTGAAGTTGGCCCCGCACATCGTAGACCTGCTTGTTCACATTCAGCACACCGGTTTTGAAGTTCAGGTCGTCCCATTGCAGCGCCATGAGCTCGCCCCGGCGCAGACCTGTTGCCAAGTCCAGAAGGAAGACCTCGTAGTAGCCCTCGAACTTTGCCTGAATGAGAAACCGTTGCAGTTCCTCCCGCGTCAGCACCTGCATCTCCCGTGCCTTTTTCGGCGGCAGCTTGCAGCCGATGGCCGGGTTCACACGGATCAGCCCATCCTGCACCGCCTTCTCCAGTGCGGAGCGGCAGGTGGCATGGCACATACGCACCATTCGGTCGGACAGCCCTTCGCCGTACTTGTCGGTGAACCGCTTCCGGCCGCTTTTCTTGAGCCGACCGTAGAACTGCTGCAGGTCGTTCTGTGTCAGCTTATTCAGCGGGATGTCCCCAATCTCCGGAATGATATGCAGGCGGATGCGGCTCTCGTAGGTCTCCTGCGTAGTGGGGCGGATCTTAGGCTTGGAGTGATTCTCGTACCAGTATGTCAGCCAGTCCCCGAAGGGCATCTCAGACCGCACTTTTTCGGGCTTCAGCCCGCCGCAATCCTCCTTGAGCTTTTGGAGTTTTTCGAGGCACTCCTTCTTCGTTTTGGCAAGGACATTTTTCGTCTTGGGATAGCCGTTATCGTCATAGCCGATGACGATGCGCCCCTCCCACCGACCGTCCTTGCGCTGTCTTACGGTTCCGTCACCGGCTTTTCGCTTTCTTGCCACGGTTTCAACTCCTTTCCGAAGATATCTTCCATGAAGCCGCCCACGATACCGCAGGCCTGCTTTTGCATATCTGAGGTGACATGGGTGTAGGTGTCCAGCGTGAAGGACGCATTGGTGTGTCCCAGAATGCCGGACAGTGTTTTGGCGTCCACGCCGCTGGTGAGGGCGTGGGTGGCGAAGGTGTGACGCAGATCGTGGAAGCGAATGCTGGGCAGCCCTGCCCGCTGGAGGAGCGTTTTCATGTGGCGATAGGCTGCATTGGGATCGACGGGATCTTCCGGCTTCACCGGATCAGGGAATATCCATTGGCTGATGGCATCCACTTTTCGCCGCCGCAGGATTTCAGTCACGCTGTGCGGCAGGATGATGGTACGCATGCCCTGATTGGTCTTCGTCTCACCGGTGGTGTACTCGCCCTTCCGCTGGCTGTGGAGGGTGCGGCACACCTTTAGTGTGCCGGTATTCCTATCGAAGTCGCTCCACTGCAGACCGCAGATCTCGCCGCGGCGCAGGCCGGTCATCAGCTCCGTCTGGAAGAAGTCTCGCCACACCTCATCCTGCTCCACCACTGTAAGGAAGGCATCCAACTCCGCACGGGTGAGGATGCGCTTGGGCTTGTAGTTAGGTTTGGGCGCTGTTGTCCCCTCGGTGGGGTTCCTGGGAATGACATGCGCCCGCACTGCGTCTTTCAGTGCGGCGTGGAGGGTGGAGTGAATGTGGCGCACCATGGAGTCGGAGAGCTGATGCCCCATCTCGGGATGCTCGTGGATGCGCCCCTCCGTTTTTAGGCGGCGGTACATCCGCTGGATGTCCTGCTGGGAGAGGAGGGAGATCTGCTTGTCGCCCAGTTGCGGCTTGATGTAGTATTCGATGTAGCGGCGGTAGCCCTCGAGGGTACCGGGCCGCACCGTGCCCGCCTTGTACTCCGTGAGCCAGCGGTCCAGCCACTGGCCCAGCGTCATCCGGCTGTCCTCGGTCAGCTCCACATCGCGGTAGCACTCGATGTTCTGGTGGAGCTTGTCCAGCAGTGCCTTTTGCGTCTTGGCGTAGACATGACGGAACAGCGGCTCGCCGTTTTCCCGGTGTCCGATGACGATGCGGCCCTCCCAGCGGCCATCGTCGCGCTTTCGTACCATGCCGTCACCGGCCGGTCTTCGTTTTGCCATTAAGGTCACCTCCTTGCAGCAACACAACATACCACAAGTTGCGGGGGAAAGCTACTGAAAGTTTTCCCTTTTCTTTGCTTACGGCGCGGCAGATTTTGCGCCGCTTACTCCTCCCGATGGAACAGCAGCACATCCCGAAAGGAGATGTTGCCATGGGTGGAGGCCACCTCCCGGACGCTGCTGCCGCGCATTTTGTTGTACTCGTCCCGGGTCATGTCTATGTCGCCGCCCAGCAGATGGTTGGTCATGTTGTGCTCCACCACCAGTTTGAACAGCAGCTTACCCAACCTGTCGCCGAACACGCCCAGTGTGCCCTCCAGCATCTCCTGCAGCGCACGGGGCAGGTATGCGACCGACCGTTCGGCGTGCAGGCGGCCACAATACTGCCGCAGGGCCTTCTCCATAAACTCATTGCGGGTGGGGCAATTATCCAGCTTGTAAAATGCGTCCACTTCCTGCCACACTTCGTCTGACAGCCACACGGAGTGACGGCTTTTTCCGTTGTTGTCCATTAAAAATTCCTCCTTTTTGTATGTCTGCGCCGCCCAAAACCCTTGAAAACACGGGGCAAACGGGCATTTTCCCAAAGAATAGCGCCAAAGCATATTAGGAGCCCCTAAATCAGCGTCAATCTCAAAATTCCGCAAACCCCCGTGGCAGCCCGCACTGCGGGCTGCCGTGAACGGCATAGGTGCGGAAAAGCGCCAATGCCTTTCTCCTGCCCTGATTTCGGCGCACCGAAAATCGGTCCAAAACCGCTCAAAAGCCCTGGGGGTGCTATCTTCACCCGCTTTCGCTCCGGCGAGGTCACACAGTGGCTCACAGGGGCGAAGGCGGGGCTTCTGCGGCCTGTTTGGCCAGCGCATCTTGTATGCGACGGCGCTCGGCGGCGGCTTCCGCTTTGGCCAGCTGCCGCCGGTTGAACTGCTCCACGGCCTGCTCCGGCGGGAGGATCGTATAGAGCAGAGAGCCGTTTCGCCTGCGGCCATCTTTCAGCGTGACGGTGGTGCGCTCTGTGCGGATGAGTCCCTTTTCCTCCAGCTGACGGACATATTTTGCAACGGTGTTGCGGCTCATGCCCACGGCCTCGCCGATGGTGCGGTAGCTGGGGTAGCACTGGTAGGTGGTGCGGTTTTCGCAGTACATGAGAAACGAGTACACAGCGATTTCGCCGGGGGACAGGCCCAGCCGGCAAAGAACTTTCGGCAGGGGGTAGTAGTTTCGGGCAGGCGTCTGCCACGGTAGGGTGTGGGTCATCGGGCGCCTCCCGTCTGCCGGTCCACCCAGCGGCAGAACTTTTCCTTGGGGACGACGATGCGATTGCCGATGCGCAGGGCCGGGAAGCCCTCTTCGTGCATGAGCTCGTAGGCGCTGGAGAGGGAGATCCCCAGGAGCTTGGCCGTCATTTCTGCGTTGAGGAACAGCGGAAGTTGGTCGTAGTCGGTGTAGTCGGATCGTTTCATAAAACACTCCTTATTTCAAATTCAGAGAAAAAGAACTTGCGTTTCGGAGGCCTCTCTGTTAGACTTGTGGCAGATGGCGTCTGCGTTTTCCGAAGCGCGGCGTGCCGCCGGACTGCTGCAACAGTTCGGCGGCTTTCTTTTTGGATGGAATGGTGGATGGGCTGCCCCCCTTTCATAGATGGAATATACCCGATTGACAATGTTTCTCTTATCGGGTATTATGAGTATAACAGATAAAAACGCATTTGCAAGGCGTTTCGAAAATATCGGCATGCATGCAAAAAATCAATCGGGTATGGAGGGGCAACTATGTTTCAGATGAGCCATGACGCAGTGGATTTCTTTTCCGCCGACTTTGCAGCGGCGGGCGGAATCGTGGGGGGGGAGGAGTATCCGCTGGGATATTTTGCGGCGGAGGCGCTGGAGGTGTCGGGGCAGCTCACCCTGGATATAGGCGCTGCGGCCAAGGAATTTGCCGCCGAGGCGCAGATGTTTTTCGCCGCCCGGGACCCGTCCAGCGCCGGGATCGCCAACGAGGCGTTTCGGCGGCTGTGGCATCTGCTGCGGAAGCTGCCGCTGTATAAGCTTCTTTTGCGGCGGGAGGATGCGCCGTCCTGCTTCACCAGCAACGAGGACTGCCGGGAGATATGGGACGAGATGATGACCCGGGGGACGCAGGCCCACGACGACTATGCGCACTGGATAGCCCGGCTCAGCCGGATCGGCCAGGACTTGAGCGACTTCCGGCGCAACACCCAGTGGATGCTGTCGGCGTATTTTGAGGACTTGCCCTCCTGCAAGCGGGAGAACTATATCGATGCCTATGGCCGCTTCAAGGATGGGATCGGGAAGGCAAAGCTGGTGGATATGGACGAGGAATCCGACCCGTTCTACGACCCGCCCGTGGCGTCATTCCGCTTTGATTTCCCGGCGCACATATCCTTTATCCCATATCGGGACGAGAAAACCGGGAAGCCGAAGATGGCGGAGCGCTCCACTTTTGACGACTTGATTGCCTTTTTCTACTTGGACTTGACGAGGGGGATTGCCGCAGGGAATCTGCCCCGCAGGTGCAAGAATTGCGGACACTGGTTCGTGGCCGTGGGCGGGTATAACACCCAGTATTGCGACCGCCCCATCCTCGGCCAGCACGGCAAGACCTGCCGCAGCGTGGGCGCCCATGAGACGGCGAAACGGAAACTGAGGGAGGCCGCCGCCAAGGAGTATGCCCGCACCTATAACCGCCTAAAGGGTCGGAAGCAGCGGGGCACCATCTCCACCGATGAATGGAATCACATCGTCGCCGTGGCGGAGGAGCTGCGCGCAGCGTTTCAGGCAGGAGAGATGGCGGAGTCGGAATATTGCCGGAAGCTGAAGGTGCTGTGAGGCGGAAAAGAAGGTGAAAAAGACACTGCCCCCGGCCATTCCTTTGACCGGGGGCAGCGCCTATTCTTTGCTTATAGCGTGGCAGAAATTGAGCGGCGTGGTGGCTTGAAGTTGCCTGAAATTATCTACCCCTTTTTTTCACATCCTCATCAATACGGCGTTTCCAGTCGGCGCTGAGAGGTTGGGCCGACCGGACGCTGCACACGGCGGCGCTGATGACCTCATAGTTCAGCGCCGTGCCCTCCTCGTCGCACTTGTAGTTCACCGCCCGGTCGGCGTCGATGCCGAAGCGGGCTGCCTCCTTGGCTGCGTCGATGTTGGCGCCCAGAAACAGAAACTCCCAGCCGTATTTTTCCTTCTGACGCTCAATCATGCGCCGCACCGCCTCGTAATTATAGCGGCGGCTGGCGTTTTCATAGCCGTCAGTGGTGATGACGAACAGGGTCTTTTCCGGCACATCCTCCCGGCGGGCGTACTTGTGGATGTTCCCAATGTGGTGGATGGCCCCACCTACGGCGTCCAGCAGCGCCGTGCAGCCCCGGGTGAAATACTCCTTTTTCGTCATGAGCGGCACCTTGGCAAGGGGCAGGCGGTCGTGGATGACCACGCTCTCATTGTCAAACAGCACGGTGGAGACCAAGGCCTCGCCTGCCTCCTGTTTTTGCCTCGCGATCATGGAGTTGAAGCCGCCGATGGTGTCCGCCTCCAGCCCTGCCATGGAGCCGCTGCGATCCAGGATGAAAACCAATTCTGTCATAATGAAAACCCTCCTTCGTTTGATTGCGCTCCCATTGTAGCACAGCCGAAGGAGGGTTTGGTCGCCTGTGGGGCGACATTTAAGACAATTACGTAAGGATATGACCTTTATCCGTTGCAACGGCTGTATACCTAAGAACCATATTATCCGAAATGTTTATGGAAAAATTGCCGTTACCGTAGCCGCCAAGGAATCGATTGCACACTGTACCCGCCTCCTCTATTGAAATATCTGTTATAAACCTCATTCACCGCTTCCACATACACCACAAAGGATGGATGGTTATGATCCTGTCGAGACAGATACATGTTTTTCTTATCAAGATACCTATCCCGGACTTTCTTCCATAAGCCCGCGTTTTTCAGTTCATTCGCTCGGTCAGTCACTTGATGTGAGTGCGGCACCTCATTCCATGTATATTGACTCCAGAGCTTATTATGTATTAACCGCATATAATTACCGTTTCGATTTTTTGCGATAATCGCAACATCAAAGCTGAATTCAACATTTGGAGTATCATTAAAATGCAGCAGTGCGGTCAAGCAAGAAGTTGAATCTTGTGCATCCGAAAAGAACTTCCCGCCCACTGCCTTGTTAAGGGCATTTCTAATTGTATCTTTCAGCAATCGCGGGTCACGATACTCGTCATCTGCCTTCACGACCAATAGATTGTAGTCCAGATCATACGGCCCGTCTCCATTTCTCGTAATCATGTTCCTGGCGCCGCTTCCGACAAGTGTAAACTGTGCAGAAATTCCCCTCGCCCTGAGCAACTCACAGGTTTTCTTAAGGGTCCTTGAACAATCCGAACGATAGCGTTTTGCCTCGGACTCATAAACAAACTCATACGCCATATATGCTCTCCTTCTCGCCCATGCCATCCATTTAACATCGAGGTTAAATCATTATAGAATAGCACAGAAAGTTTGATTGTCAATAGCAATTTGGCCCGGTTGTAGTATTTTTTTAAATTTCAACCCAAGGTTACTGATTATACGCCCAGCAAACTCTGGTCGAACGCGAACAGCGCCTCGTTGATCTTGAAAATGTCATAGTCCCGCTGCATGATGAAGTACTCGATGATGACATCAAACTTGCTGCTGGGGCTGAGGGCGTAGCCCGCGCAGGCTATGAGGTCGCGGGTCTCCGGCAGGCTCAGTTCCAGTGCGATGGCGAAGGCCACCGCTGTGGGCTTGGAGGGCTTGTAGTCCGGGTTGTTGCGGATTTTGGAGAACAGTTTGCGGTCCACATTGGCCTTTTTGTAGATTTCAGAATCCTTTTTGCCGCTGCGGTCAATGAGCTTCAGCAGGGTCTCCGAGAATCCGGCGTCCAGATGCGCCAGCAGGTCGTCCAGGTTGCCTGAGGCCACGGAAGCGGAGGCATACTGCGGTGCGGCATCTTCGTAAACGCTCAGCGGCTGGCTTTGCAGGTCAAAGCTCCTGCGCAGACGCTCCCGGCGAGTGTCGGTGTGGGCGTCCACATAGTGGTCGTCGATGTACTCGGCAATGTCGGCGAACAGCTTGCCGCTGATCTGGTAGGCCTTGCGGTCGAAAATAACGAGGTAGACTGTCATGTCGCTGCCCAGCAGGAACTGGCCGATGGTGTCCGCCGCCACCCGCAGCGCCTGATCCTTGGGGTAGCCGAAGATGCCGGAGGAGATCAGCGGGAACGCCACTGTTTCACACTCATGTGCCTGGGCCAGCGCCAAGCTCGTCCGATAGCAGGAGGCCAGCTGCTCCCGCTCGCCATGTCCGCCGCCTCGCCACACAGGCCCAACGGTGTGAATCACATACCGGCAGGGGAGGAGGTAGGCTTTTGTGATCTTGGCGTCGCCGGTTTTGCAGCCGCCAAGCCGTCGGCACTCGGCCAGCAGCTCCGGCCCTGCCGCACGATGGATGCACCCATCCACCCCGCCCCCGCCCAGCAGGGACTCCTTGGCCGCGTTGACAATGGCGTCCACGGGCATTTTCGTGATGTCGTTGCGAACGATGATAAGGGGCATAGTGTCACCAACTTCCCATGATTAAAATTAAGTCAATGTGTGTTGCCCTCAACCTTTTCTGCTTCGGACATTTCTTCCCAATCCCCAAGATTTCCACACCTGCGAAGGTAATCGTGACCACCATCCACGGCGCAGGAGCCGCAGCTGCAAAACTCAAAATCATGGACAGTTTTGCTTTCGATGATATCTCCGCATTTCTTACATCTGATTGCGTTCCTGATAATTCTCGGCATAATCATTCCCTCTTTAGCGCATTTTTGATTTTCTCTTTTTCCCCGCTGCCGTCTGTACGGAGGCGCAGCAGCGGAACGGCACACTTTTCCAGGATGGAGTTCTTCTTCATATCTCGCTCTGCCTGTTTGCTCTCGGCCTTATGGAAGGCAGTGCCGTCTACTTCGATGGCCAGCACGGGGCGCTTATCCATCTGATTAAACAGCAGAAAATCCACATGGGTCAGCGGATTGCGGGCGTATTTGCGTTCTTCCGCTGTCAGCGGTTCATAGTCCTTCACCAGCGTCGCAAGTGAAACATGCTCCGCGCAGCCGATGGAGGAAAATGCCTCCTCGGCCAGCACTTCTTGAATCGCGGAGTACATGAGATTCTCAGAGTCATACTCAGATATCCGCTTATGTTTTTGCAGGTAAGCCCTGCGCTGCTCGGCATAGCCTTGATAGAGCATATCGAATACGGAATAGACTTGACTCTGGATAACTTCAAAATTGTTATATTCGATGTACCGAGTCAAGTCGCCATAGTTGGTCTGGTCATTGCGCGGGTCTTGAGATGTAACTACCGTCAACGAATGAACTGCGCGGGAAACCGCCACATTCAGCATGTGGGGATCATCTACGAAATCTGTGATGACATTGTCGACCGAGGTCAGAATGATGGCATCCTGTTCCCGTCCCTGAAACTTATGGACGGTGTCCACCTCATAAGTATCTCCCAGCTGCTTGCGAATGGCTGCCACCTGGTCCCGATATGGCGTGATAATGCCGATGCTCTCGAAATTCTGCTGATGCAACCGCGGGAGAGCCTCTTGCTGGATTACATCGATCTGCCGCTGGTTGAGATGTCCGCGGGCGTGGTTGCCAGCGGTTGTTCGATACATGGTCAACACATCCGGCTCATCATGGTCTTTGGTCATAACGATCAGCTGCCCGTGGTAGAACTTCTGATTGCAGAAGTTGATGATTTTCGGGTGGCAGCGGTAGTGCTCCCGCAGCAGCGTAACAGGTGCGTCCTGCCATATTTCCAATGCGGAGGATAGCAGACTATGGGTAGAAAAGCGATACCGCTCATCCAAGGAGTACTTTTGCCAAATAGAATCGCTGGTGCGGATGTCATCCTCTGTCAATACATTGGGGAGTTGCTTTAAATCTCCGACAATCACGATATTTCGCGCACAGGAGAAAGCTAGCACCCCGGTGGCCAAATCAACCTGCGAGGCTTCATCTACAATCAAGTAATCATAAGTGTGATTGATGCTCAGTGTTCCTTTGATGGAATAGGTCGTACTGAGCACCACCGGATACTCGCATGTGAACTCCTTGGAATTCCATCGAAAATCACTTTTTTCAAAACGCCTTCGATTCCCTTTCCAAGGGTAGCGTACTGCCAATTCCGCGCGGAATAGTCGCAGGGACTTCTGTGTGAGTTCGTCCATCTTCGCATCAAAAGCATAATGCTCCAGCTTGCGAGTCAGTTCCCGCTTTTCGGCCTCCAACTCTCCCCTTTTTACAGAATAGAATTGATGCTGCAAATAGGGAATGACCAGCTCTGGAGAGCGGAGAAACAGTTTGAGTGCATTGCGATTGAAGCGAAACATGATGGAGAGTTTTTGCAAAAGACCCAAACGAGTCTCACGCTCTGCATGCTGTTCAAATTCCATCCAAAGCGCAAGAAGCTTCTGCGAGGACAGCTTGTCCAAGCTCTCCATTGGCACGTCACTGTAACTTGCGTAATATTCCTCAAAATAATGCTGCTCCGGGTTTAGCTGCAAGAACTCCTGCTCGATTTCCGCAATGCGGTTTTTGGCATTAAGCATTTCGTTCAGTTCTTTGGAGAGTGCAGTCGTTTCCTGATCTAATTGCTGTCGTTCCTCCGGAGGCATTTCCCAATCGCTCATATTCGGATAGGCGCCGGTCTGTGCATCCAGAAACTTCTCTTTGTTGGCAAGACTGCCGAGAAACGCAGTCAGAAAAGCAGCATTTTTCTTCTCCAGCTTTTCCACAACATTATGCGTTGCGGAATTGTTGTTGGAGACAACCGCCACGGTTTTTCCGCTGCGAACAACATTGGCGATGATATTCAGGATCGTTTGTGTCTTCCCAGTACCCGGCGGCCCCTGAATGATACTGATTTTGGAGGAAAGCACCCGTTCTACCGCCAGCTTTTGACTCTGGTTCAGGCCAAACGGATAGATCACTGCCTCCGGCATCTGGGGCATTTTGACGTCTTTCTGCGGTGCAAGATAGCTTGCCAACACGGTATCCTCGCTGACCTGCTGGACCTTGTCATACTGCATGCTTAGAATGTTGATGCCTTCCACCTCGAGGCTAATTGCCGCGGCAGTCTCCTTGAAGTATTGAAATGCCTCGAGATTTTTACCGTCCGCCAGACAATTTTGCTGGAACTGCACTTCATTCCTACGAAATGATAAATCTTTCTTTCCGTTGCGGACAATGCGGTAATATCCGCCGAAGTCGAGAAGCTCATCAATTTCGCTGATGGTCTGCCTATTTGCGGTGACAATCACCTGCGCAGGATCAATTTTCTTTTTCAGAGGCAGTATCTCCACATTACTGCTCTGAAAGCTGTATGACTTATTGGGCGCACTGGTATAGACGACCTCGCACTTCCCATCATGGAACTGAAAGCTCGCGACCGAGTCCGTCTGGTCTTTTCCTTTTATGATGATTAAGTGCTTTCGTGCGTCCATAGGCAATCCTTTCACTTGAGAATGCGAGCTGTTGGCTTATGGGTTGTCCCCGCACATTCGCACTGGATTATAGCTGTGCCCATCAGCCGCATTTTAGCGGTAGATGCACATCCAATCCCCTGCGCAAATATGTTTCCCTAATCAGCTCAAAAACGTCTCCTGCTCGATTGTAACGCCATAGCTTAGGATTTTTTCAATAGCATCTTTGAACAGTAAGTATCTCCCGCTTTTTAAATCTGCTTCCAACTCAGATAAGTATTCTTTGGAGCGCATAAGACCATGTTCATGAAATTTTTCAACAAGTTCACCTGACATACGCATGGGCAGTACGGAAGAAATTAGCTTCTGCAAGTTGTCGAACATTCGGAAACCACCCATATCGATATCTGCCCAAAACTGTATCTTGGTGTTTTCGGGCACCGCATGAGCGATCAATGTAACCAGCTTTCGCTTTTGTGGACTAAGGAATCCGCCGTGATAGATCACCAACTCACCCAGCTGTTTTTCCGACACCACATATTCATCATAATTGGTTTTATTCTCAATGAATGTGATGCATTGAATTGCCGTCAAGTCGATTGCTGTAATAGAATCGATCAAAGTGCTGGGTAAGGCCAAACCGTATGGTGCGGCACCAATACAGATAGTTCCCTGTTCTGTTCGAACCAGACAGTTTCCTGCAAGCTCGTATACCTCCGGGCGGGCATAGATACCCAAGTATGCCAGCTGTTCTCTTTCGCCCAATTCATTTTCATCGCAGGAATTCGCTAAATCTGCATCGTATTTTCTTGCAATCCGCAAAAACAGATCCCGCACATTTCGCTCAAAGTATTTGGTATCGGAAAAGCACTTGCTGCTGAATGCGCGCATCGTTATACTGCCGGACAGAGCAGAATACTCACGGAAAGCGCAGAGCAGGTCCTGCAATGGAGTATCGTCCGTTTTGCAGAAGACAGGAATTTTCAGTTGCTCTGCTGCCGATCTGCAAACATCTACCTTCCATGCTATAATCCAGGGAATCGCAACGTCCTTCAGGCCACCGTCTATCAGCTGAATAATCTGACTTGCTCGCACCTTGGGATGCATTCTTTCGGCAAAAGCATAGCACTGCGAGATCTGATCCAAGCGTAACACAATAGCCGAAAGTACCGGGCGGCCTTTCACCCACTCGAGCTGCACCAAATGCTTCTTTTCAAGCTCCGAGGCCGCTTCGTTATAAGTATCCCGTATCACAGCATCTTCGTAGATATACTCAGGAAAGTCCTTCTTTTCCACTTTCAGCATAACTCTTCTGGTGGATGTTCCGGGAGCAAGGAGATGCTTGCTGTTTTCGTACTTATTCAATAGGCGGTTTAGAATGATTTTCTGGTTTTTCACTGAGCAATCTCCTTGCCAAAGGGCAGAATATGCATTCTGTATTTGTCCTTATTTACCAGTAGCGTACGGTCTGCAATCGGCATAATATCTGAAACCTTATCCGGCGGCGTACAGATAATGGCCTGCAAACCCATCTTTCGCAGGAGGCGAACACTCTCAATAATTCGGTCACTATCCATTTTGTTAAATGCCTCGTCAAATACTGCCAACCGGACGGTATTGCCGAAACTGGATGTATCGTTCACACGGTAGAGCTGAGCGAAGGAGGCTAGGACAGCAATATAAAACGGAGTTTGTGTTTCACCGCCGGACTTTGTATTCAAGGTCTGAGAAAGCATCTGCCTTGTTCCGTTTTGATCCGTGGTTTCCAGGTCAAACTTCAGGTATGTTCTAAAATCGGTATATCGTTGGATATTCTCCTGCAGTTCACTTTGTTTTCTCACATTTAACTGAGTATCATCCGCCGTGGTGATCTGGCTGAACAGCTTCTCTATCAGCTGGCCATATTTATCTTGGAAAGGCCGCGCAAACAAACCCACATCGCCTTCCATAAGTTCCGGATCCATAATCATGTCATAATACTCCGCATAATCCGGATTACGCTCCACACGGAACTGATAACTGTCCGTTCCGAATTGAGCCTGGCGCAGTGCACGATTTAGATTTTTCACCTGATCCTGCACTTGGTCGATGCTGGACTTCAATTTGGCCAAAAAATCATTCTGAAACTGTTCCATCGCACTCTCTCGGGCAGCTTTGATCTTTTCTTGGTATTTGGGCAGCTCACTTTCCTCCAGGAGCTTTTGCTCTGCTTCAAACTCATCATTATCCATAGCTTCCGCGCGGAAGGAGCAGGGCTTGAACCGGTCTGTGTACTCCCTGCGCGCGTTGAAGAGTTTTCTCTGAGCAGTATCCTGCTCCTTTACGCTCTGCTCCAAACGATTGCTGAAGTTCTTATGAACGATATCTGCGCGTTTCAGTCGGTCAAGCTCCTGCTGATATCTGGGGAGGCCAATGTTTTCCTGATATTCAACAGGAAATTCATCTTGCAGGCGATCCTCCATATTAGATAGCTGCTGGTAATGATCCGGCAGTACCTCATAGTCGAGCTGGCGAATACGCTCCTTACGCTGACCAATCTGAATTCCTTTCTGCTCTTTTTCTTTATTCAGCGCTATGATTTCATCCCCAAGCGCAGCAATGGTACGGCGCTGTTCGTCCAGCCACAGAAGATCCAGTTTTGAAAGCTGATCTTCGATATCAGTCACTTCCTTGGTGATCTCCATGCCGCGTAGATATGCTTCTTGCTTTTCTGCCACGGTGTTTTGAATAAAAAAGTGCGTAAATAACGGCTCTTTTGACTGCGTCAAAAGCCGGCGGATAGGCTCCCAGTAACACAGCTGTTCGTCAATCTGCGTTAACTCCTCTTCCAAGCGAGACACACGCAGGTTTATCGAACGACGGCCAATAAATGCGTCATCCATCAGCTTGCGCTGAATTGAACGGACAACATACCCCTGGTAGAGCAGTCCGTCTGCTGTAATAGCGGTTTTGAAATTGCGCAGCTGTTCAGCCGCCTCACAACATACGACGCGCCCCAACAGATAGTCAATATAGTTGCGCGCCAATTCACTTTCCGTCTCTACCTTACATGCCAGACTGTCGTCGCGGGGACGGATCGTTTCTCGTTCACGCAGCTTACCAATGTCCACCAGTCCAAACGATGCAAAGCCGAACTCTTTTTTGATCCTGTCAAAGATCAATAAGGCGCTTTTATAATACGCCGGATCAACCAGCAGATAAAACTTCTGCGCATTGAGATATCCCTCCACGGCTCCGCGCCACCGTTCGTCCGCAAGCTCCAGGACATCCGCAAGAATATCTATTCTCACAGGACTGCCGATCCGGCTGTTCAGCTCAGATTCCAAGCGGGCCTTCAATTGCAGTAGACCTCGCGGATAGTCTTTAATGTCCTTTCGGAGATTTGCGAGGACAGTGCGTTTTTGGTCCTGCTCCTCCTTCAACTCCGCCAGACGATCTTCTGCTTTGTGCAGCGCATCTCGGATGGTCTTAGCAAGCTCAGCCGCTGCCTGCTGGGCGCTCTCAAAAGGTGCCGATGAATAGGAGAATATCTCATAGCTTCCGGATGTAAAAAGCGAATAAGCCTTCAGAACGCTTTCGGCCGCTTCCTGCACAGGCACGAGGACTCCTTCTGCATCTTGTTTCAAGATTGCGTCGCACAGACCATTCAGCTGAAGGGATTCCCTTTTTATTTCCATTGCCAAGGCTTGGAGATCCTGCGTCAGCCTTTTTTTCTCATCCAGCAGCGTCTGCTTCCGATTGCGGAGTTTTTCTTCCTCCTGAAACACACTGCTCTGTGCACAGGCCAAGTCAAGTTCGCGCCTGCGGTTCTCTTTCTGTGTGATTCGATCAGAGATCGTCGTGATGCTCTTTTCGATTGTGGCTAATTCCGCGTTACAGTCGCTCTTTTCAAGCTCAAATCGGTCAATTTGGGCTTGTTCCATTTCTTTTTTGGACCAAAGCACCAAAAATGACTGCACCCGCAAGCGGTCGATGGCCTGATTCATTTCACGATAGAGTTTGCTGATCTCTTGCAGAGCAATCAGTTTTTCCTCCTGACGCTGTGCCAGCATTTCGTGGCGCTTGTAATCCCGGATATTCTGCTGCATGGCCTCAATATCAGGCTTTTCTGGTATGTCGCAGATATTCTCGGTAATGAATTTTTGAATATCCACGATAGGACGAAAAGATACCGCCTTTTTCATCATTCGAAGGATTTGCTCGTTGTGCACATTCCACCGCGAAAGCATATTCCTGCGATATTCCTTCTGCGTGTCGTAGATCTCTGCCTTAGCGTAATTCTGCTTCAAAAACCGGCGCAGCGCAGGAATCTCCATAGCTTCTCCGTTTTCAACAAAACAATTCTCAGGCAGCGTTCCCACATAAATGAAAAAGCGATCCTGCCTGCTTCCATCACTGCGGCAATCAAAAACGATACCCGTGACAAAGCTGCTGCCCGCCACATCGTCCTGAAACTCGCAGGCAATGTAGCTGGAGAAATCTTTTCCTCGGCGGGAATATGGGTTATTCTCATCCATATCCGCCCGCAAATAACCGTCCAGCGTGCGCTGAGACTTTTCGTTGGCAGCCTGATTAAAGTTGCGGGCATTTGTTTCTCCCAATAGAACGATCTGAAGGGCATCAATTACCGTGGATTTTCCCGCACCGTTTTTTCCAGTCAGGAAATTAACATCACCCACCTCGATGATCTCTTTGCTGAAATACAGCCAGTTAATCAGCAGGATCTTCTTCAGCTTCTTCATCGGTATCGCCCTCCTTTCGCAGCACAGACACTACATCGTTCAGCTTTTCGCTAGAGACTGCAGCCAACACAGTCGGCAATATTGCAAATTTACAACTGCTCTGATTGAACTTTCCCTCAATCCGCTGAATAATCGAGTGATTTTCCAGCAATGTCAACGCACGCTTCACTTCGTCCATATTGGGCTTTGCTGGAAGGATTGCGTAATCCGTGACGACCTTTTCTAAAATATCACGCACGGTACAAACAGCATCCTGCTCCAGGCCGAGTTGTTCCTGATTTTCTTCATAGATCATGCGTAGGGCAAGGAGAATGGCTGTTTCTTTTTTGTTCAGGTTGCAGCGGTTCGCTTCGTCCGTATTGATCACATAGAAATAGCCGTTTAAATCATCTTTGCGCAGATCCCAATCCAGCAGACCAAGATATTCTTGCACCGCTTCGTAATGCAGAGATAAAAATGTATAATCCGGGTTATTCACCCTTCCTTTGCCCGGCCGAAACAGTGTTCGCACAATATAAGTCCGGCTAAGAAGCTGGTTGCAAACGGACTTGAACTGTTCTAATTCCTTGGAGGTCGCACTACGAATGAAGTCAAAATCCATTTTTCTTCTCCTTCCGTCGAATCTGCATCTGAGGGATGGAATAGCCATTTTCATGAAACGAGCCGCCCAGCTCTTTGATCTGATGGCCTGCGGCAGAATCTCCGCTGGTCAATACAGCCAGCAAACTCATGATGTAGGATTTATCATCCTTAATGTTTAAATCTTTGGAGTAGCGAACATCTGCATCCCCCAACCATCCCTGCACATAGGCGACAATGGCCGCGCGGCCATATTCGGAACGCAGCAGCTGGGCGGCCTGCGCGGCCGCATCTGCATCGGAAGCCGTTTCCTGAATAAGAACTGTGGCAGCTTTTGTCCGTTTTTCGGGGCGCTTTCGATACCACAAGCTTTTTTCAGAAAGGAATGACTGCTCATAAAGCTGAAATACCGGTTGTATCCGGTCTACTAAATCACCGGCGCGTCGATTGCGCGACAATGCCGTGAGCAGTACATTCAAGTTTCCCCGAACATTTTGATCGCGATTTGTCAGGTTTTCTACCTTTTGCGTTGCTGCTCTCGTATAGCGGCGAACCTGCGCATCTATTTCATCGAGATAGTCATGCTCTATATTGTCATATCGCTCGTCGATCCAGAAAATCTTTTGCAGCAGATCGGAACGGCAGTTTTCCACTGTATCTCCTCGTTTATCCTGCAAAGCTGCGTTCGCCATGGCAAGCAGCAGAGCATCATCCTCAGCCCAGCTTCTCAAAACAGATTGAATTGGAACGCGATACTTTGGGACGGAGTCCTTAATTTTCAACGGTCGTATGTATGCCTCAACTACTTTCTGTCCAAACTCGTTGAAGTGAGAGGCCAATACCTGATTGACGTCCTGCATATCTATCTGCATCTGAAAATAATGCTTCACATTGTGATAGACCATTTGCAACAAATTTATGAGAGCACTGGTGTTATCATAGGCACTGTAAATTGCGGCCATCTTATCGTAAACGCTTTCGCTCTCATTGGCGACCTTCAGAGCAGAGTAGGTTCCAAACACATAGGAAAATCCGCGAGCAGGACGATCATCCCGGAGCTGGTGAAACAGCTCCAGCAGCCGGCTGCTGTAACTTGGGACGGTAATATACTCCTCAAAATCGTCACCCCGTTCCTTTTCAAACCATCCTTTACCGCAGAGCTTCCGAATCAAAAAGCGTGCACGGCCGGAGATATCCCGCAGCTCATCCTCGTCAATATCTTCCCCTTCAAATGTGGCATCCGCCAGTTGCTGCTCCAATCTGCTGCGGAGCATAGAATACAGCGTGTCTTCGCGTATTTTAAGGTTTTCACGGTATGCGGTGTACAGCACATCCAGAGCATCTGCGTATAGTGCGCGGTTGGGCGAGGCCAAAGGCGAAAAAAGCTCACCAGGAACCGCTTCAAAAAACTTCATGAACCTTCCTCCTATAGGAGACGACAATTATGATTGGACGATTAATTTGGAATCAGGATAGGCCAGATATCGTATTCGATACGGGGACACTATATGGCGGGCTTCACTGTGGAGACTGCTTTGCATGTTGGCTGGATGGGCGCTGGCTCGATGTTCGCCTGGAATATATGAATGATTGGGTTCTGATCCACAACGGTCTTTTTGTTCCAGTTCGTTATGGCGTTCCTGTGCGAATTTAATCAGCCCACTACCAACTTATTTGTCTTCTTCAAGAACTTCGCCGGGATTGGGCGGTCCAGCTGCCAGGTGATATTCATCGGCCTGCTGCCCGTGTGCTTCACGTAGTTCGCCGTGCCCAGATAGGTGTACGCCTCCGCGCCGCCGGTCATACGGTCCGCCTTAAACTCGCGGACAAACAGCAGCACCTTGCTGCCGCGTTCCTTGTGGTGGATATAGCGCTGACCGGTGGGCGAATTCTCCGCCGTGGTGCTCTGGCTCTGCCAATGGAACAAGCTCTCATTGATGGAATAATCGTTGTACATGGTGGTTGGCGAATAGTCCTTATCCGCTTTGTTCAGCGTCACAAAGAACACGTCGATGTTTTTCTCCGGCAGCCACTTCACGCCCTCACGAACGGTGGACGGCTTCATAAAGTCCAGCGCTACCAAGAGCTGGTCGCGGGTATAGGTGCAGTGCAGATCCAATGGGCAGTCGAAGCCCAGCTCCACCGGCTCGTCGATAAAGTCGATCTGCTCGAAGCGATAACGCAGCAGCTCCAAGAGCTCGCCGAGCAGAACCGCGCTGTCAGACAGGGCATAGAGGTTACTAAGCACCTCTTCGTCGTCCCAGTCCTCCGCAGCCTTGCCCCAGACGGTGACATAGAACATCTGCATCATCCGCTTTTCCGCATCCGGAAGCGCTGCAAAATCAAGATTGTCCAAACGAGGAAGGACGTCCAGCAGGAACGAAATCCAGCGTCGGGAGTCGATCACGGCAAGCTTTGCAAACGCTTTGGTCAGGATGTCCTCCATCGGCTCCGAAAAGTCCTCGATGGCATCCGCTCTGGCACAAATGCGAGAGAAGGAGGAAAACTTGTAGATCGCCCGTGGGTCAAGATGGTAGTGATCCAAGAAATTTTTTGAGCGTCAGCTCCAGCCCACTGTCCTCCGTGAAAGATGCCACACGGGTCACCAACCCAGCCGTATTGCCATAGGAGGCACGAATGTTATCCAGTATGTACTTTGCCGCTTTCTTTTCCAGCTGGATATAGCAGCCCTTGGGGACGGACACAAAGCCGTCCTTGATCTCCCGGCTCACGCTGCGGGTGGCATTGGATAGCAGCGCTGCGAATTTATCCTCAAAGTTGTATTTTCGATTTGCCTGACCGATGAAGTCCAGCACGGTCAGGCATTCCTTGTCCTCAGATAGACGCAGACCACGTCCCAGCTGTTGCAAGAAAATCGTCAACGACTCCGTGGGGCGCAGAAAAAGGACGGTATTGACTTCCGGAATATCTACGCCCTCGTTGTAGATGTCCACGACGAAGATGAACCGCACCTCGCCGGACACCAAGCGCCGCTTGGCCGCCGCTCTTTCCTCGTCCGAAGATTGCCCGGTGAGGCACATGGACGGGATGTTGTGGTCGTTAAAATAGCGGCACATAAACTCCGCGTGATCGACCGTCACGCAGAAGCCGAGGCCCTTCACCTCGTCAATGTCCGTCACATATTTCAGCAGTGCCGTCACCACATGGTCGGCGCGACGGTTGGCAATGGCACCGCTGAAGGTGTAGACCTGTTCCAGCTCGCTCTTTTGATAGCCACCGGCAGACCATTTCAGCGTATCCAAATCTACGGTATCGGTGACACCAAAATACTGGAACGGGCAGAGTAGCTTCCGATCAATGGCTTCGGGCAACCGGATTTCAGCCGCAATGCGGTTGTTGAAGTATGGTAGGATATTCTTGCCGTCCATACGCTCCGGGGTAGCCGTCAAGCCCAGCAGAATGCGAGGCTGATAATAGGCCAAGAGCTTCTGATAGGTCGGAGCCGCCGCGTGGTGGAACTCGTCCACGATGATGTAATCGTAAAAATCGGGCGATGTCTTTTCCGTGAAGTTTTGCGAATTGAAGGTCTGAATGGAGATAAACAGATTGTCGATGCTTTCCGGCTTATAGCTGCCCACAAACAGTTCTCCGAAGTTCGCGTTCTTGAGTACAGCGCGGAAGGTGTACAAGCTCTGCTTGAGGATTTCCTCTCGGTGCGCCACAAAGAACAGGCGGCAGGGCAGATCCGGATTCTGCTTGCGGAAACGCTTGAAATCCAGTGCAGAGATGACCGTCTTGCCGGTACCGGTGGCCGCCACCACCAGATTGCGCGTATAGCCACGGACAGTGCGCTCTGCCTCCAGCTTGTCCAAAATCTCCTGCTGGTAGGAATAGGGGTTGATGTCCATGGTGTAGACGTCGGCATTGTTGGTGTCGAAATATTTTTCCGCCTTCAATGCCCGTGCCAAGCGCTCTCTTTGATCCTCTGCGTAGTATTCAAATTCGCGGTCATTCCAGTAATACTCAAAGGTAGCGGCGATCTTGTCGATGGTTTCGGGTAGGTCGCGCCGCGTTACTTTTGTGTTCCATTCGAGGCCGCTGGTCAATGCGGCATTGGACAGGTTGGACGAGCCCACATAAGCCGTCGTGAAGCCGGTTTCGCGGTAAAAGATATATGCCTTGGCGTGGAGACGGGTCGTCTTGGTATTGTAGCTGACCTTGATGTGCGTATTGGGCAGCTTTCGAAGCTCCTCAATGGCTTTTACATCCGTTGCGCCCATGTAAGAAGTAGTAATAATGCGGAGCTCGCCGCCGTTCTGCGTAAACTCCCGCAGCTCGTCCATGATGAGCCGCAGGCCGCTCCATTTGATGAAGGACACCAGCATGTCGATCCGGTCGGCCGAGACGATTTCTTTTTTGAGCTCGGTAAACATCTGCGGCTCATGCACAGCCCCGGTAAAAAGTGAGCTTTGTGCAATAGAGGTCTCTGGGCGCTCTATGTCCGCCGCTGTTTTCCCTACTGCCAGCCGCGGGTCGGTCTCCCGTAAAAGCGCAAGAAGCTGCTCTGCCCGCCGGTCAACGCCCAGCGCGGCAAAGTCAGCTTCTTGCGTCGTATTTTGAATGAGCTCAACGATCTGGTTGGTCAGCCCGATCTGGGCAGAAATATCCCCGCCGTTGTCCAGCACGTTATCCAAGCCCTTTTGAACTACATCTGCCAGATACTGCGCCAGCCCCTTGGAGGCTTCCGCCTTGTCAATGGGCGCAACAGACTTGCGGGCCTCCGGAATCTCCGCAAGCTCGCCCGTCAAGGCGTTGTTGATGACTTGTTCGTATAGACCGGGGTGTAACATAGAGTTTTCTCCTCGTTGAAAAAACTTTTCCTCTTCATGTACAGTACATTTATCCATTGCACAGCAAAGCATCCCCATATAGTGGTTCAGTTGTCAAGACAAAAATCTAAGCTTTTTATAATGAACTGATA
>ERZ791914.439-NODE-439-length-41188-cov-16.236258_pt1 | contig 41188 bp, 27 predicted proteins | sample MGYA00510140_ERZ791914 | MGnify/ENA primary metagenome ERZ791914 (study PRJEB30046, sample SAMN00792079) | human gut metagenome | study: EMG produced TPA metagenomics assembly of the A metagenome-wide association study of gut microbiota in type 2... | reverse complement strand
ATATATTGTTATATAATAAAATATTGTATATTTGCATTCGAGAATATTAAATATTTGCACAAGACACAAGAAGGCTATATAAAAATAAATACAGAGAAAGTACATTTAAACATCCAAATAATATTTAAGGTACTTATTTTTTATTATTTATTACCTTTTACCTAAGTTCAAGTAGAACTTAGGCATTTTTTAGCATTTGATTCAGTGTACTCGATCAAAGTTTCATAGAATCGCGTTATCTTTTTGAATACCAACAATATACATTACGCGAACGTCTTAATCTTAATAATTACAAATATCAGAAATTAGTTACATTTTCCCTAAATGCTTCCACTATTATGAAAAAAAGTTCTCACTGTAGTGAGAACTTTTTTCCTTATCGCGACATTTTTTTCTTATTATGATGAAATTTACAACAACACACTATAATTTAGTAATAGTATTGGCTACAACTGAAACTCGTCTTTTACTTAAACCTTATAAGACTAAAACTATTCAAATGTTTTTCGGTATGTACATCCATTTTTCCATTCCGAACACCCGTAGGCTGTTTTTCCTTTTATGATAATTCCCTTACCACAAACCGGACAGGATTGTCCTACTAATGAGTCCGGAGTATTATTCAGAGAAGAAATAGGGGTAGCAACAGGAGACGGTGATACTTCTGTTTTTGACTCTTTTGATTCTCCTGCTTCGGAATTCTTTTTTTTCTCTTTCGGCGGCGTACTTACTTTCCGTTCACGTTTTTTAGGTTCCTTCTTTGCCTTCTCTTCGGTCTTGGCAGCTACCGCATCTTGAATAGTGATACGACGATTGGTATTATCAGAAAGTACACTCATTACAATTTCCGAAACCATTTGTTTCAGTTCTTCAAGAAATTGGCGAGCATCGTATGTTTTCTTTTCTATCTCACGCAACTTCTTTTCCCAAATACCCGTCAACTCCGCTGATTTCAAAAGTTCTTCGTGGATTAGCTGCACCAATTCTACTCCTGTCGGTGTAGCGATCAGATTCTTTCTCTCCTTGCGGATATAATTTCGTTTGAACAGCGTTTCAATAATAGCGGCACGGGTAGATGGGCGACCGATACCATTCTCTTTCAAGGCATCGCGAAGTTCATCATTATCGACTAGTTTTCCGGCGGTTTCCATAGCCCGGAGCAAGGTCGCTTCCGTAAAAGGTCTTGGCGGCTGCGTCCATTTTTCATTCAAGTCGGGGATGTGAGGACCACTCTCCCCTTTTGCAAAGGCAGGAAGGACATTTTCATCGTCATCGTCCTTTTCTTCAGTAGTGTCTTTCACATCTTTAGCGAATACCACACGCCAGCCTGGTTCTAAGATTTGCTTACCGGTGACTTTAAATTCTATTTTATCCACTTCACCCATCACGGTAGTAGTCGAAATCTTACAATCAGGATAGAACACTGCTATAAAACGGCGCGCTATTAAGTCATAGACACGACGTTCCATATCAGTAAGGTTTTGAGCATAAACTCCGGTAGGGATAATGGCGTGGTGGTCCGTCACTTTCGAATTATCAAATACCTTTTTTGATTTAGGCAACGTAGAACCATTCAACGGGGCAGTCAATACTTCGTAATCACGAAGCCCTTTCAGAATACCAGGACATTTCGGATAAATATCGTCGCTCAGAAAAGTGGTATCAACACGTGGATATGTAGCAACTTTCTTCTCATAAAGAGATTGGATCAGTTTCAGTGTTTCATCGGCAGAATAGGCGAATTTCTTGTTACACTCTACCTGAAGGGAAGTCAAGTCAAACAAACGCGGAGCATATTCCTTTCCGTCTTTCTTACCAACACTGGTTACCACAAAAGGAAGGTCTTTGATACGTTGTACCAAGGCTTCACCTTCTTCACGATTGGCGATAGGATCGATACCCGGATTGTCTATTTTCTTTTTTCCACCGTTTTTTTCTTCTTCTGCCGCTATTTCTTCATCACTTTTGCGGATAAGTGCGGAGAAAGTAGTATCTCGATAGTTTGTTTTTAGTTCCCAATATTGCTTGGGTTGGAAATTGGCAATTTCCAACTGACGGTTGACAATCAATGCCAAAGTAGGTGTCTGCACACGTCCGATAGAAAGCACCTGTTTGTTTTGACCATATTTAATAGTATATAAGCGTGTGGCGTTCATTCCCAGCAGCCAGTCACCTATTGCACGAGAAAGTCCCGCCTCATACAACGATTGGAAATCAGACTGATCTTTTAACTTGGAAAAACCTTCACGAATAGCCTCTTCCGTCAAAGAAGAAATCCACAAACGCCTCACCGGACAGCGTGCACCCGCCTTTTGCATCACCCAGCGCTGAATCAATTCTCCTTCCTGACCGGCATCACCGCAATTGATAATCTCATCTGCATTCTGCATCAACTGTTCGATAATATGAAACTGTTTCTCAATACCCGGGTCATGTCCAATCAGTTTGATACCGAAACGTGGGGGGATCATCGGCAAGCTACCCAAGCTCCACGATTTCCAATTGGGTGTATATTCATGCGGTTCTTTCAAGGTACAGAGATGCCCGAATGTCCAGGTCACCTGGTATCCGTTCCCTTCTATATATCCCTCTTTCCTTGTATGAGCGCCGAGTACCTCGGCTATATCGCGTGCAACAGATGGCTTTTCGGCTATGCAAACTATCATTCTTTCTCCTCTTGTTTTTATACTATCAGTCTACAAAGTTACATGATTATTTCTCACTGACCGCATGAAGATAAAAAAAAGTCTATCATAAGAAAAAAGTGATTGCCTCTATTATAAAAGACAATCACTTCGTTAACGTTCTAATCTAGATATATCAACTACAATTATTCTTCATCCATAAGAATTTCCAGAATTTGACAAGCAGCTTTCGCTACCGGAGTACCCGGACCGAAAATAGCGGCCACACCTGCCTTATACAAGAAGTCATAATCCTGTGCAGGGATAACGCCACCGGCAATCACTACAATGTCTTCACGTCCCAGTTTCTTCAACTCTTCGATAATCTGCGGAACCAATGTCTTGTGTCCGGCAGCCAGTGAAGAAACACCTACTACATGAACATCGTTTTCTACCGCTTCGCGAGCTGCTTCCGCAGGAGTCTGGAACAGAGGTCCCATATCCACGTCGAAACCACAGTCCGCATAACCTGTTGCTACCACTTTAGCACCACGGTCGTGACCGTCCTGTCCCATTTTGGCAACCATAATACGAGGTTGACGCCCCTCTTTCTTCGCAAACTTCTCAGCCAGTTCACAAGCACGCTTGAAGTCGCTGTCGTTTTTACTTTCTGATGAATACACGCCTGATATAGTTCTAATTATTGCTTTATAACGTCCTACTATCTGTTCGCAAGCAAATGAGATTTCACCCAATGTCGCACGAACACGAGCCGCTTCCACAGCCAGTTCCAGCAAGTTACCCTTACCGGTCTTCACACATTCGGTAATTGCAGCCAATGCCTTGTCCACTTCAGCCTGGTTGCGTCCTTCTTTCAAACGTTTCAGGTTTTCAATCTGTTCAAGACGAACGGCAGTATTATCAATTTCAAGAATATCAATCGGAGCTTCTTTATCCAGACGGTACTTGTTCACACCCACAATAGTCTGCTGACCACTGTCGATACGAGCCTGTGTACGTGCGGCAGCTTCTTCGATACGCATCTTCGGAATGCCGGTTTCGATAGCTTTCGCCATACCACCCAGTTTTTCGATTTCCTGAATGTGCTCCCAAGCCTTATGAGCCAATTCGTTCGTCAAAGACTCTACATAATAAGAACCGCCCCACGGGTCAACATTCTTACAAATGTAAGTTTCTTCCTGAATATAAATCTGAGTATTACGTGCAATACGTGCGGAGAAATCTGTCGGAAGAGCGATAGCCTCATCCAATGCATTGGTATGCAGAGACTGAGTATGTCCCAAAGCGGCAGCCATAGCTTCGATACAAGTACGTCCCACGTTGTTGAACGGGTCTTGTTCGGTCAGTGACCAACCGGAAGTCTGTGAGTGAGTACGCAATGCCAGTGATTTCGGGTTCTTCGGATTGAACTGTTTCACAATCTTCGCCCACAACATACGTGCGGCACGCATCTTGGCAATTTCCATAAAGTGGTTTGTACCGATTGCCCAGAAGAAAGACAGACGCGGAGCAAACGCATCAATGTCGATGCCTGCGGCAGTTCCGGCACGAAGATATTCCAAACCGTCAGCCAATGTATAAGCCAACTCGATATCCGCCGTAGCACCTGCTTCCTGCATGTGGTAACCGGAGATAGAGATAGAATTGAATTTCGGCATCTTCTGTGAAGTATATTCGAAGATATCGGAAATAATCTTCATAGAGAATGCAGGCGGATAAATATAGGTGTTACGCACCATAAACTCTTTCAGAATATCGTTTTGGATTGTACCTGCCATTTCTTCCAGTTTGGCACCTTGTTCCAGTCCGGCATTGATATAGAATGCCATAATAGGAAGTACCGCACCGTTCATTGTCATAGACACGGACATCTTGTTCAAAGGAATGCCATCGAACAGGACTTTCATGTTCTCTAAGGAACAGATAGACACACCTGCCTTACCTACGTCGCCCACAACACGTTCGTGGTCGGGGTCATAACCGCGATGAGTAGCCAAGTCGAATGCTACCGACAGACCTTTCTGACCGGAAGCCAAGTTACGGCGATAGAAAGCATTTGATTCTTCAGCAGTGGAGAATCCGGCATACTGGCGGATAGTCCAAGGACGAAGCGTGTACATTACTGAATACGGACCACGCAGATAGGGCGGAAGTCCGGCAGCATAGCCGAGGTGTTCCATTCCTTCGAGGTCTTCTTTTGTATAAACAGGCTTCACTTCAATGTGTTCCGGCGTTTTCCAGTCAGCGGAGATACCGTTAGCCTTTTGCCATTCAGCACCGTTAGCAGGCTGAAATGCGGCATATATATCTAAGTTTTTAAAATCTTTTCTCATCTTACTTCAATAGTTTGGCGTTAAACTCTTTCAAGGTATCCAGTACGTTGACACGGACATGGATGAAGTTTTCGATACCTGCTGCTTTCAGTTCGTCCATACAAGCAGGAGCACCGGCAACGATAAACATAGCGCGGCCGTCCAATGCCTTGAATGCAGGAATTGCATATTCCGCATATTCATCATCACTTGAACAGATTACGACAATATCAGCTTTGGCAGCCATAGCTGCTTCTACTCCAGCTTCTACCGTTTCAAATCCGAGATTATCAACCACTTCATAACCGGCACAAGCCAGGAAGTTGCAAGAATACTGTGCACGTGCCTGACGCATAGCCAGATTACCGATAGTCAGCATGAATGCTTTCGGACGTTTGCCGGATGCTTCCGTTTCGAGACGCAATGCTTCAAACTCGCTGGCAGCACGGTCGAATACCAATGTATCCACATCTTTCTCACAAGTATGGTCTTTTCCACCACAGCAGCATTTTGCTTCAACCGGTTGCTTATCTCCGGCCTTTTCATTGAAGTTCGGGAATTGGTTAGTACCCAGCAATACTTCACGACGTTGGGCCACCGCTTTATGACGGGCTTTATTACTTTCGTTGACAGCAGCCTGAACAGTCCCCGCCTTCAATGCTACATAGAAACCACCGGCTTCTTCTACAGACAGGAACAAGTTCCATGCTTGCTGTGCAATAGAAATTGTCAGGTTTTCAATATAATAAGAGCCGGCAGCCGGGTCAATTACTTTATCGAAATGAGATTCTTCCTTCAACAATAGTTGTTGATTGCGTGCCAGACGTTCGGAGAATTCATCTGGAGTCTCGTATGTCTTGTCAAACGGAGTCACTGTCATAGAATCCACACCACCTAATGCAGCGCTCATCGCTTCAGTTTGTGTACGGAGCAGGTTCACGTGTGCATCAAACAAAGTCAGATTGAAAGTGGAAGTTTCGGCATGAACCGCCATTTTTGCCGCGCAACGACATTCACCGTTAGCACCTTTGTTATCACAGTCGCGCAAACATTCCGGATTGTAAGAAGCTACAATATTCGCCCACAACAGACGTGCTGCACGGAATTTAGCAATTTCAAGGAAATAGTTGGAACTGATACCGAAGTTGAATTTGATTTTTTTAGCCACTATAGCAGCAGGAACACCGGCATCGGTCAATTGGCTCATGTATTCATTACCCCAAGCCAGTGCATACCCCAATTCCTGAGAAATATAAGCTCCGGCATTGTTCAGCGATAATGCGTTCACATTCAGTACGCGGTAGAAAGGAAGCGGTTGGATAGCTTCAATCAGTGCTTTAGCAGTTTGCACCATATCACCCTTTTCCTTGCCGCGGGTCAGCATTTTGTTGAAGAAATCATAGTTGATAGAGCCTTTCAGCTTCTTCACATCATAATCCTTCTTCCGGAAATAAGCTACCAGCAGATTAGCCAGTTCAACAACGTGTCCCTGACAAGTAGAGAAGTTCAGTTCAACACACTCAGCTTGAATATCATTCAACAGAGTCTCAAGATATTCCGCATTGAGTTCTTTTGCCTTTACATGGAAAGAAAGTGAATCGACACCTTTATTCAGGATATCCAGTGCTTTCGCATTGGCCTCTTTAGGACATTCCACTTTGATTTCCTGACGTACCAGCCATTCATTGTTGTCCTTCTTGGTTCCTCTTAAATAAGGGAATTCTCCGGGAAGTGCGTCTGTCGTCTTCAACCCTTCCAAGTCCTCCATCCGGTAGAAAGGTTTCACTTTGAATCCTTCGTTCGTTTTCCAAACGAGCTTCTTCTCAAAATCAGCACCTTTCAAGTCGGCTGTAACCTTCTCCATCCATTGTTCGGTGGAGACAGGAGAAAAGTCTGAGAAGAGTTTTTCTTTTTTGTCTGCCATAGTTTATCTAAAATTAAAACAAGAATTAATATTGTCTCTATTTTTATCTGTCTCTTTCCAAATGTCTGTTGTTCGACTTGCAAATATAATTAATAAGTTCAAACGAAACTTCTTTTTATAGAAAATTCGCACACCTCCACTTTGTATAGAATCTGTATGGAAATTCTTCTTTCCCGCAATTTTTAGTTCTTCTTTTATTTGATTAGCTCCAATGTTATGACTAATTTTGCACCCGTTTTTAGAAAAGACATTATAAAAACTACTAAATTATGGATTGGTTACAAAGTTTATTGTGGGACCCCAGTTCCGTGGCACACATCGTGTTCCTCTACGCATTCGTAGTGGCAGCCGGCGTGTATCTCGGTAAGATAAAGATATTCGGTGTATCTTTGGGCGTCACATTTGTTTTGTTTGCCGGCATCCTAATGGGACATTTCGGCTTCACAGCCGATACACACATCCTACATTTCATCCGTGAATTCGGATTGATCTTGTTCGTATTCTGTATCGGTCTTCAGGTGGGGCCATCTTTCTTCTCTTCTTTCAAAAAGGGGGGAATGACATTGAACCTGTTGGCTGTAGGCATCGTAGTGTTAAATATTGCTGTTGCATTGGGGCTCTATTACCTTTGGAACGGTCGTGTTGAATTGCCGATGATGGTAGGTATTCTCTACGGAGCTGTAACGAACACTCCGGGACTTGGTGCTGCCAACGAAGCACTGAACCAGTTGAGCTACAACGGCCCGCAGATCGCATTGGGTTATGCCTGTGCTTATCCGCTCGGCGTAGTAGGTATTATCGGTTCTATCATCGCTATCCGCTACATCTTCCGTGTCAATATGGCAAAAGAAGAAGAAAGCCTGAAAATGCAGAGCGGAGATGCACACCATAAGCCGCATATGTTGAGCCTTGAGGTACGCAACGAGTCTATCAGTGGAAAGACACTGATTGAGATTAAAGAATTTCTAGGACGTCAGTTCGTTTGCTCCCGCATTCGTCACGAAGGACACGTAAGCATTCCGAACCATGAGACTATTTTCAATGTAGGCGACCAGCTATTTATCGTCTGCTCTGAAGAAGATGCACCCGCCATTACCGTATTCATCGGTAAGGAAGTAGATATAGACTGGGAGAAACAAGATCTCCCAATGGTATCCCGCCGTATCCTGGTCACCAAACCGGAAATCAACGGAAAGACGCTGGGTTCTATGCACTTCCGTAGTATGTACGATGTCAATGTAACCCGTGTCAATCGTTCCGGTATGGACTTGTTTGCTGATCCCAACCTGATACTGCAAGTAGGCGACCGTGTTATGGTAGTAGGCCAGCAGGATGCAGTAGAGCGTGTAGCAGGTGTCTTAGGTAATCAATTGAAGCGCTTGGATACTCCGAATATCGTAACTATTTTCGTAGGTATTTTCCTGGGTATCCTTTTGGGTAGTCTTCCTATCGCATTCCCCGGTATGCCGACACCATTGAAACTTGGTCTGGCAGGTGGTCCGCTGGTAGTTGCAATCCTTATCGGACGCTTCGGTCATAAACTCCACCTGGTGACTTATACCACCATGAGCGCCAACCTGATGCTTCGTGAAATCGGTATTGTGCTATTCCTTGCCAGTGTGGGTATAGATGCCGGCGCCAACTTCGTACAAACGGTTGTCGAGGGTGATGGATTACTTTATGTAGGTTGTGGTTTCTTAATTACCGTCATTCCGTTACTCATTATCGGTGCTATCGCCAGACTATATTATAAAGTAAACTACTTTACCCTCATGGGATTGATTGCCGGTAGTAATACCGACCCTCCCGCATTGGCGTACGCCAATCAGACAACATCCGGAGATGCTCCGGCAGTAGGTTACTCTACTGTTTATCCATTATCTATGTTCCTCCGCATTCTAACGGGACAAATGATATTACTGGCAATGATGTAAATCAAGCTTAGTTTATATAAATGATAAAGCCGGCCAACTCCATAAAAGGAATAGCCGGCTTTATTTTATTTACTACCTAGTCAGTTTCTCCGAATCAAAACCTTAATTGTAACTTCTTAGCCACAAATTCTTCTACAAACCGTACTGTTTCTTCAATCCCTAAAGAAGACGAATCAATACACAGATGATAAGTAGCTGCCGCTCCCCATGTCTTATAACTATAATAATTATAATATTCCGAACGTCTTTTATCGGCTTTCTCTATCATCTCTTCCGCCACTTCTTCATTCACATTATGAATCCGGCAAAGACGTATGATACGGTCTTCTTTGGAAGCCGAGATAAAAACATTGGCACAACGGGGATGTTCCCTTAAAATATAGTCAGCACAGCGTCCTACAAACACACAGGATTTTTCTGCCGCCAAACGACGGATAACGTCACTCTGTACCTTGAACAGTGCATCATTACTCAAACAATTGTTACAAGGCATGGCTCCCTCACTGATAAAGGGGAAACGCATACCAAATAATCCGCCGATAATTCCCTGCGAAGCTTTCTCGTCCGCCTTCTCAAAAAACTCTTTGCATAATCCGCTCTCCTCAGATGCCAGATTAATCAGTTCTTTATCGTAAAAGTCAATGCCCAGACGAGCAGCCAGTTTCTCTCCTATTTCTTTTCCGCCGCTACCTAGTTGGCGACCGATATTAATGACATAATTACCGTTCATAGTAAACTTAATTTTATGGTTGTGTAGCAAACATACGACTTTTTTCTAAAACTCACATCATCAAACGAAAGTTATATTTAAAAGTGACGATGAAATATCCCTTTATTTCCTGCGTACGATACTCATAAAAGCCATCAGAAGTAGCCATACGCCCATAACTTTTTTTCTTTCCCAGAATATCCGCCCAATAAGCCGACAATTCCGCTTCCTTCTTCTTCAGGAAACGCCATGTAGCACCGGCATTCCACAATATTTCATCATCTTCCCCTTTCTGAATATTCGTTCCGCTACGAAGATTATACGTAGCATCTGTGCGCAACTGCAACCCGAAAGGAAAATCAACATAACCATTCAGACCGAAATTATAATAACGCGTATAGGTATCATTATCGTTCAAAGAATTAAGCGAGTATTGGTAATTCCAGGAAGTAGATAAGTCAATGCCTCCCCAAGAAGGTTGATAAGATGCCTGTGCCTCACAATTCAATCCGGTATCACGGGTTGTACTCTTTTCCGGCTGTAAGCTTTTATCTTCATTAATCATACCTACACGGTTACTATGATTACCGGACATATCCAATCTTAAAGAGAAATGTCCAAAACGTTTCCACCAGCTAGCCCCTCCAAACAAATTCCAATTACCGTTTATATTGACCGGATACGTTTCGCGTCCACCGGTCTGCACGTCATATATCATGACTTGTGTAACACTGTTTTGCTCCACCTGTCCGCCTAGGTTTGCAGATATACCTTTAGGTGAGTTCTGAAAATTCAGACGTATATTATGACTAAACATCTGCTTCAAGTCAGGATTTCCACGGGTGATATACAGCGGATTGCTATTATCCGTCAACGGCATCAAATCCGACAAAGAAGGCTGCCGGGTGTTACCGTTATAATTCAGGCTGACACGCATCTCTTTCTTCCGCCAGCTCATCCATATCATAGGTTGGAAATCAATCATATTCATGGCAGTATCCGCATAAAGTTTCCCTACTTTCCGGTCAATGGTACGCCTTTGCGGCGTAACCCCCAGTGATGCGTTAAACATCCATGTGTCATCCGAATAGTTGACTCCTACATTCAGGTCGTGCCCATTACTGCGGCTGTGGCTACGGTTGCTCAAACTATCTACATACCCCGCCTCGTAACCGGAAGGTAACTCACCGTAAATATCCGAACTCGCCAGGGAAGACAATTCATAAGTATCGCGGTTACTCCGTTCATACCGAGTACTCCAGTTATATGCCACCCGCAGACGTACCTTCTTTCCGACAGGTTGAGTAAACGAAAGTCCCACCCTCCAGGAATTATTGCGCTGGGGTGACTTCAAATACTGGTTACGATAAAGTACCGAGTCATTCCCATTCTTATCCTTCAAGCGAAAATAGGTAGTCTCGGAAAGAGAGAAACTTTCATTATTTCCCCACGAATCGGAATTCTGAATATTCAGTCCCAGAGTTGTTCCTTTTTCGTTCAGGCGTCTCATCACTCCCATTGCCCAATGGTAGCGGTGGGATTCATTTTCCGACCGTGACCGATTCTCACTACGGTTCACCTTTATATCCCGGGGAACAGACTCAAAATCACTGAACAAGTTCTCATGGTTTACGCCGGGAGGAGCGTCAAAAGAAGCACTCTGACTGTTACTTTCATTTTGATTAGGAGTATACCCGAAATTTCCACTGAAGTTGACACGCGTGCTTTTATCTACTTTCCACTCTCCCATCAAGCTGGAATTGACCGACCGTCCTTTAGAGTTTCCTTCGTTGGCAGAGGCCGAATATTGGTTGCCACCAGTCAAATACTGCTCCTGATACATAGAAGATATATTCCCGTTCCTGTTAAGATTATAATTCACATGGCCATTCAAAGAAAACTTTCCGCCAAATTTATGTGCCATATTCAATCCCAGCGAATTATTGATATTATCTTTGTATGTACTGTTCTGATATCTATTAGTAGAACGGGCTATAAAAGACAGGTTTTCCCCATTCTTACGGAAATAATTCACTTGTGCCTCCAGATCCTTCTTCTTATTATTGCCATACCCTACCGTCGCATTTGTCAGCCAAGTCTTATTCAGTTCATCCTTGGTTTGCAAGTCAAGCACATATTTCTTTTCTCCCGAACTGATTCCCGTAAATTCTTCCTCTTTTGATTTCTTGTCGTACACCTTTAACTTGCTAATCAAGTTTGCCGGCAGATTCTCAAGCGCGGTCTTTTTATCTCCTGAAAAGAAAGACTCCCCATTTACATTAATTTCGCTGATAGGCTGACCGTTGTAAGTCAATGAATGGTCTTTTTTGTTATACACCAGTCCGGGAATACGTTTCACCAAGTCTTCCAGATAAGCTCCTTCGGGAGTTTTGTAGGCAGAAGCATTGATAACAGTCGTATCTCCTTCCATAACCACTTCCCTCAATTTTCCGGTCACTACCACCTCATCAATCTGAAGGTCATCATCCTTCAGTACGATAGTGCCCGCATTTATAGATACGGAATCTCCCAATGCACGGTAGAAAGACTGCATTCCCATAAATGAAACCTTCAACAGATATTCTTTCTTTTTCTGTGGCTGATAAGTTAGAGTAAATCGACCGTTTTTGTCACTTGCCGTACCTTTTACAAAAGCAGAGTCCATCTTTTCCAAGACGACAATACTGGCAGAAGGCAAAGATTGTTTCCTTTCACTTCCGGTTTCCAGCATTTGTACCCTTCCCCTGACAGTCCTCACCTGTTGCGCATACACTATTGTATGCATACAAAATAACAGTAAAAGTAATCCGCCCAGTCTGCAAATTTTCATGTCAATAGCAGTATAAGTCTATATTTTAGTTTGAGTCTTAGTAAACAATGTAAAATTAAGGAGTTTCTTTAGAAAGCTTACTATTTTATTCATTTTATTAAAACAAATTACATTCCAATCACACAAGGTCACAATATAAACTAACAAAAAGACTTCCTCCACATATAAAAATATACTCTTTGAGAAGAATATCCTTTTTATAGAGGAAGAAGTCTCCCTATCAACAAAAACTATCAATTAGAAACTCATGATCACTTAAAATTCTCCGTAAAGAAAACTCCTGCCGGAAAACTATTCTTATTTTTTATATCAAACTGTAAAGCCGGTGTTTTATTGAAATCAAAAATAGCAATATCATTGGTTTTATAATCTGCATATCCTTTCAGAGTGGCAAAATAAACTTCCCCACTCACCGGATCAACTCCCAAACTGTTATAATAAATCCCTGCATCCTCCACATACTCTTTTATATCAGCAACTTCTTCCGTCTCATTCTGAGAAAAAATATGCCGATATAGCTTAAAGCCGGCATTACTGAAATAGATAATATCATCTTTAGCAGAAAAAGCAGGGGCAACTCCCCACCCGGCACCAATACTGACATTCAAAGTATGAGAATCAATAGTCTTATAATCAACCGGACTGACTTTTATAATACTCGCAGGCTTTGTACATGAAACCCACAAATTTCCATCATATGTTTTAGCAACACCGGATAAAGCGCTTTCAAAAGAAATAGTATGTATAACAGTCCCGTTTTGAATAACAAAAAGTTGCTTATTGCCCATCACAAAAGCTTTGTCTCCAACCACAGCCATACGATTTTTCAAAGCGCCTTTCGTCCCCTCAACAAAAGTCAGAACTTCGGTGGAAGTATCCAGCATATAAACTCCATTATTATCACGAATATAAAGATTCTCTCCGACTACAGCCAAATTGGACGGCCAGGACAAAGTAGTATTATCATAAACCTTTTCTTTCTCCAAACTAGTAGCATTCGCAATAGTCAGCAGCCCTTCACCACCATTTTTGGCTCCATTTTGAGAAAGTATATACATCTTATTATCACTGATAAACAGGTCTTGACAGACATTACCAAGCAAAGTTTGATTTACCCGATAATATGCACTATCTACCGCTATGCCTTTTGAATCCACAAAAGTCAAAGTTCCGGTTTCATTCCCCATATTTCCTTCATTCAAAATAAAGGCACCTTTGCCAAACCGCCCTTCCACCTTGGCTGTCATAGTCGTTTGAAGGTTTTCTCCCTTATCATCCGATACCGCCAGTCCTATAACATACTCTCCAGTCTTAGGCTGTGAAAACTTATATGTTGAAGCGGTTGAAACTTCCTTTCCGTCTACTGTCCACAAATATCTCATCGCCCCAGACAGATTTTCAATCCGGGCATCCAGATACAATGTATCTAACTGCGCAATCACATTACTTTCCGATTCACTCCCGATCCATACAGATGAGTTCAAATTTTCCTCCTCATCACATGCTGTAAAAAACAGCCCCAAGGCAACAACTACCAATACAAAATACCTTTTCATTTCAAATTCTTATTATCAATTATTTCTTAACTTATTTGCGGGTATCGATATCAACTCCTAAAACATGCAAATCCTCAACCCCTGATATCTCAGTGGAACATTCACCTAACCAACCATTTTCCTGATTGACACCGGTATATATCTTTATGAAATCAATTCCCGGCAAATGTACCTTCTGACCTTTTGAATTTACTGCCCAATCTATATCAATAGCAGACTCATCTTTAGTGTTCACCTCATTATCAGCATAACCATAACGGAATTTATACAAAACAAAATAATTACCTTGTCCACTTTCATCAACAGCATTTTGAGGTAAACAAGTCCCTTTAAATGTTATCTTATCTTCTTTTATCCATTCCGGAAAATAACACTGATTATGAAATGTATTTTTCACTTTATATCCCGAATTTCCCCGGTTATCTTCCCACCGGATATATTTCTCTCTTTCTTCCGAAGTTTCCGGTTCTTTTTCCGGACGATAATAAGTGATTTCATAGTTTCGATAAGTCTCCACATCATTTCCCGCAGCTACAGCCTTGTCATACCATAATTCCAGTGCAGCGTCTTCATGAGCACTACCGGCAATCTCATACCATTCGTCCTCATCCGGCATACCATTCTGATTTTTATCATAAGCTACCATGATCACTCCCGGCTCACAACTTCCTCCCTCCGGTGCATCAGAGTCTGGATTGGCCGCAGAATAAAAAGCATTGCCAAGTACCCGGAAATCGCGTTTTCCGGTAACATTAGTTATTGTATGGTCAAAACCTACTACGACATATCCTCCGAACCCTCCTAAAGAAATCATCCCCTTTTTATTGTTACCGATAGCTGCCAATACTTTTTCGTTCATAACCTCTTGTGTGTCTCCTTCGTCATATGCCGGCAACGCATTAGTAAATTGTCCCACGGCCGGAACAAAATCAAGAACTTTAGTGATATAAGCCGTTGCTCCTTCAGGAGCCGGTTCGATATTATCAAAAGCTACTGTGACCGTAAAAAGATAATCATAATGATTCTCACCTTGTGACGCACGTAAAATCAGTTCGTATTCTCCTACCTCCTCAAACATATACTCCAAATCTTTTGTCCGGGCAATTTCACTGCCGTCCAGCAACCATAAATAAGAGATCCCTTCATCCGACTCACTTTCAACCCGTACCTTCAACAGTTGATCAACAACAACCGCAAAGCCACCCTCCGGTTGCGACACACGGATGTCTTCCTTTTTCAGTAGGTAAGGCTCCGAAGCATCTTCTCCATCATTACATCCTGTGAATACAGTTCCTACAAACAAAGAAACTGCAATGACTAATGCTAGTCTTAAAATTTTCCTGTCCATTTTTATTCATTATTAGTTATTGAAATGTTTTCGTTGTAAAAGCAAAATGAGCCGGTATATCCCCCGCCCTGACTTTCCATCTTTTCTTTCCTTCAGGACTGAAACAGTAGAGATAACCGGGTACAACATAACTTTTTGCATCCGTTACAAATATTTCTTTGGTCTCGGGATTTACAGCTATCCCATACGGAATTGTTATTTCTGTTTCAGTTTCATCAGTAATAAAATTGCGGGATACTATTTTATTTTGTTTCACGTCATAGAGGGCGTAAGTAATAGTATTACTTTCCGTCACATAACTCCATTCTACACTTGTCATGTAAATCGAATCTCCACTCAAACACATTTCACTGGCAGCAATTCCCAAATTTCCTGTCACACGATCTGTCTGAGTATCTATAATAAAAACATCCGATCCCGTTCCATAATAATCTCCTCTCGAACTCACATATATACGGCCGTATCTATCCAGTTTCATACGGTGAAGATTTATAGCTACATCAATTGTTTTAATAACTTGAAAAGTCTTCAAGTCAATCACCGATACCGTCCGGTCATAGTCCGGAAAACGATAACCGCCGGAATTGGCAACATAAAGTTTTCCATCTTTTATTACCATTTCTTCCGGTTGATAGCCGACTACCACTTCACGGGTTACAGCCAAACTTGTCGTATCCACTTCAACCACTTTTCCCGGACGCGCATTGGGATCTATTCCGACAGGGCCTGCATAAGAACTTACATAAGCCTTTCCATCATTAAAAGTGATATACCGGCAATTTGTCACATTTATTTGCCCCAGATGTTGTGCCGTTTCCACATCCATCACCTCTATAAAATTCGAGCAATTGATTACGGCATACAGCTTATCTCCATAAATCTGCAAATCATTTCCAACATCCCCCAGTTCTTTCACTACGGACGGATTCCGCTCGGCATAAATATTACGATGATACTTACCGGTAGTGCTGTCATAAAAATCAAGCGTACACTTATTACTTCCCATATTTCCTTCATTGAGAAGATACATTCCTTTAATACTGACGCCCCCTAAAGGATCCTTGCCAACATCTATCTCGTCAGAAGGTAGAACCGGAAGCTCGCCCCGACAAGCCAGTAAACAACAGCCTGTTAATATACCAAGCAAGACACGCGAAAGAATATTATTCACAATCATATCGTTAAGTTTAAAATGAATTTAAAGTTAGTTCCGGGCATCGGATAAGACCTCACCACCTCATATTGTTGATTAAAAATATTGTTTACTTCCAAGGTCAACTTGAAATCATACTTTCTCCAACTGAATTTCTTTGCCAAAGAAAAATCACTTGTATACCAAGGAAGACGATAATTCTCCGGAGTATTGGCCGAAACGTCATAGCGCTCTCCCGTATATATAAAGCTATAATTCAATTCCCATGATTTATATCCGGCATTTAATATAGCCGAGCCACTATGCCAGGGAATATACGATATTTGCCCCCCATACGTATCTTTATCCGACTTATCTGTAAAATCCTGTGCTTTCTGATACGTATATGATAACCGGCTGTCAAATACCCAATCGTTACCAAACTTCCAAAGTCCTTGCAAAACGACATCCACTCCTTTTATTTTAACAAGTCCCATATTAATCATTGTCCAACGAAAGAAATTATTGGTAGGAGTAGCTATTATTTTATTTTCCACCTCATTATAATACGCATCCAATTGCACATTCAGTGCTTGCAGCCAGGTTCCGGAAGATAATTTCTGATAAGTGAATCCTAGGTTATACTGATTAGTATACTCAGGTTTCAGCTTTATATTCCCTATAAATGTATAATACAAATCGTTCAAAGTCGGCATACGAAATATCCGTTTGTAAAAAGCACGCAGACTTAAATCAATATTCTTGAAAGGTTTATAGGAAGTGATAACGGTAGGAGTAAATTCCATTTTATTCCCGGCCGAAGTAGTATCTGAAGCAACGTTCTCATTTACAAAAGTTCCCAAGACACTGGCCTGCAACTTAAAACGCTCAAAATGTAAAGAGGTAGCTGCCGCTACCAGCGCCGTATTTCTCCGGGGATAAGGAAAATCTGTCAAATTAGCGTTCAGCTTATTCCATTGGTAGTCCGCTGAAATATTTATATCCCAAAAAGGAAAAAGAGTAACCCTGTTAGCCATTGACAAGTAAACTTCCTGTTGGCGATATGTATTATTTACATACATGGTAGCCTCCTCCTTTTGGGGATCTGCCAGATAATGCAGATAATCATACGCGTATTTGGCATTCAACAACAGACTGTACACATCACCGAAATCTTTTTTGAAAGAAGATTGGAAAAAGAAATTTGTATCCCATTGGCGATCCTCATGTGAGAAACGATTCCGCACAACAGCACCGGGATATCCACGTTCTGAATTATAAAAATAAGCTTTCGTACGCCAGTAACCACTTTTTATCTTGCCATATAAGCCGCCCTCAGCACGCAATGCATTGACATCCCCATTACGGCGTACTGCCGTAGTATCATATCCTCCATCCACCGCATAAGTAAATTTATACTTTCCGGTTGTATACATATATTCAGTACTAAGTGACGCACTCACATTCTCACTCAGTTTCTGTTCCCAAAGCAAAGAAGGATTGACAACTCCGAAAGAGCCCGTCTTAAAAGTCGCTTTCACATGATAAGCCCTATCCTCCCGAAAAACGGGTGTTCTCGACTGGAGATAAATAGAACCTGCAGAACCAAAATCTTTCGCCGGTTGGAAAATGGCACTTTTCTGACCATTATATAAAGTGACAGCTTCCATATTATCCAAAGAGAAACGTCCCAAATCAATCACTCCATTCTGCGCATTACCCAGTTCAATACCGTCATAAAACACTCCCACATGATTCGTTCCCATACTTCGGATATTAACGGTCTTCAACCCGCCTATTCCACCATAATCTTTTATTTGTACTCCGGAAAAATAACGTATAGCGTCCGCTACCGAATGTGCAGCCAGTTTCTCCAACTTATCCCCTGATAAAGATTGCACCGGAATTACCTCCTTATTAATTCTGGCAGTAACCACTACTTCATTAAGATGATGCAAACTGTCCAGTTTGCTTTGTGCTGACGACAATAAAGCCATACTCAAAAAGCATCCTATCCCCAATACCCTAAAATAAATCTGCCCGAACATAATCCTCCTGTTTATTAATTAAAATAATAAACTTTCATAGGGTTACAGTGAGGATGCAATTTTCCATACACTCAAACATATACACGTGCTTCTCCCCGCATAATGGAACACTCAAAAAGGCATATTCCTCCTTCCTGAAACTTCACATCACCAATCAAAGATGTATTTTGAATAAAAAACTGCACTCTTCAAACTCTAATCCCGGAAAGTTTCAAGAATTCAATTTTGGCAGGTCTTCTGACTTACTCCATTTTCCTAACGCCCTTCCCATTCCTCCAAAGCGGAACAGTGGATTTGAGTATTGTAGGAAAACTTTTGGCGGAGCTTACAGCAGCGGGTCTGTTCAGGATTTACACCTGATTCCCTTTTCACCACTCTTTCCGTAGAATCGGAAAAGTGACACCAAAATTTCTGGGGACAAAGATACACAAATAGGAACAAATCGGAAGAAAAATCCAACTAAAATAAAAACAAACTAATAATTAAGTCCTATCTTTGCCGTTCAAAAGGACCCACTATTATTTTTTTCTAATTAAACATCTTATAAAAGTGAAATCTCCTGCTCCGACTATCACGTTACTTTGCCTGCTCTTTTTGGCAAGCTGTATCACCCGTAATAATACATCTCTGGAAGCATTCAACCAAGATGTATATACCCCTGAATACGCTTCGGGATTTAAAATCCTGGGTGCTGAGAACGCTGCCAGTACGCTTATACAGATTACCAACCCGTGGCAAGGCGCCAACGACGTAACAATGTCTTATTTTGTTACACGCAACGGCGAGCAAGCGCCTGCCGGATTCAACGGTCCCGTCATCCCTGCCGGAGCCAAACAGATTGTATGCATGTCTTCTTCCTATGTTGCCATGCTCGATGAACTGGGAGAAGTCAACCGGATTGTCGGAGTTTCGGGCATTGATTATATCGCCAATCCCTACATCCTTGCCCACAAAGATTCAATCAAGGATATGGGTCCTGAAATGAACTACGAACTGCTGATTGGATTAAAGCCCGACGTAGTCTTGCTCTATGGCATAGGTGACGCCCAAACCGCTGTAACGGACAAACTGAAAGAACTTTCCATACCTTATCTATATATGGGGGAATATCTGGAAGAATCACCGCTCGGCAAAGCCGAATGGATGATTGTCCTTTCCGAACTGACAGACAAACGGGAAAAGGGAATAGAAATATTCCGGGAAATTCCCCAACGTTATTACGCACTGAAAGCCCTCACGGATTCCGTCAGCCAGCGTCCTACCGTTATGTTCAACACTCCGTGGAACGACAGTTGGGTAATGCCTTCCACCCAAAGTTATATGGCACGACTGATTGCCGATGCAGGCGCAGAGTACATTTATAAAGAAAACAGTTCCAACAGTTCAACCCCAATCGGACTGGAAACAGCCTATGGCCTGATACAAAAAGCCGATTACTGGATTAATGTCGGTTCGGCAACTACACTTGAGGAGCTGAAAGCTGTCAACCCTAAATTCGCAGACGCAAAAGCCGTGAACGAAAAGACTGTTTATAACAACAACTTACGGTTGACGCCGACAGGCGGAAACGATTATTGGGAATCGGCAGTTGTCCGTCCCGATGTTGTGTTACGCGACTTGATTCATATTTTTCATCCGGAGCTTGTATCCGATTCACTTTATTATTACAGGCGTCTGGAATGAAACAACCCCGCAAACATACTGCACTTTTATTTATCGCGCTAGGCATAATCGCCCTGCTATTGCTAGTCATAGATATGGCAACCGGAGACACGTATATCCCTGTCTCCAAGGTATGGGCTGTGCTCACCGGAGGCGAATGTGATGAAATGACACGCAACATTCTTCTTTCTATCCGGTTCATACGGGTAATAGTGGCGGCACTGATAGGCGTGGCACTCTCCGTAAGCGGTTTGCAGATGCAGACAGTTTTCCAAAATCCATTGGCGGATCCCTATTTGCTGGGAGTAAGTTCCGGTGCAGGATTAGGGGTTGCCTTGTTTATATTGGGAGCTCCACTGCTCGGCTGGTCTGAATTTCCACTGCTCCAGTCATTGGGCATCGTCGGTTCCGGTTGGATAGGAACGGCTGTCATTTTACTGGGAGTAGCCGTTATCAGCCGGAAAGTAAAAAATATCCTCGGTGTATTGATTATGGGAGTCATGATAGGTTATGTGGCAGGCGCCATTATCCAGATACTGCAATATCTGAGTTCTGCCGAACAATTAAAAATGTTCACGCTCTGGTCAATGGGTTCTCTCGGGCACATCACCACCACCCAACTGGGAATCATGACACCGATGTTATGCCTGGGACTGCTCATTTCCATAGTCTGCATCAAACCTTTGAACCTGTTGCTTCTTGGAGAAAACTATGCACGGACAATGGGAATGAATATAAAGCGTTCACGTACACTCATCTTCATCTCCACCGCGCTGCTGACAGGAACGGTGACCGCATTCTGCGGTCCGGTAGGTTTTATCGGGCTGGCAGTGCCGCATGTCACACGGTTGCTGTTCAACAACGCCGACCACCGGATACTTGTCCCCGGCACTATGCTGACGGGACTTATCAGCATGCTTCTTTGCGACATCATCGCCAAGAAATTCCTGCTTCCGGTGAACTGTATCACCGCCTTGCTCGGTGTTCCGGTCATTTTATGGGTAATAGCTAAAAACTTGCATGGATTCAAATGATTGAACTTAAGGAACTGACATTAGGATACGGACAGCGCACGCTGTTGAAAACGGTAAACGCCCGAATCACAGGCGGACAACTCGTTGCACTGCTAGGACGCAACGGAACAGGAAAAAGTACTCTCCTGCGTGCCATAATGGGACTGGGAAGTCCTCAATCGGGAGAAATCAATCTGCAAGGAAAAGACATTGCTTCACTGAAACCGGAAAAATTAGCTCTGAGCATTAGTTTCGTAACCACCGACAAAGTACGCATCGCCAATCTTCGCTGTAAGGATGTGGTAGCGTTGGGGCGTGCTCCCTACACAAACTGGCTCGGTCAGCTTCAACCGGAAGACCGGAAAATAGTGGATAATGCCATTCAGTTGGTCGGTATGTCCGGTTATGCAGAAAAGACAATGGATAAGATGTCCGACGGCGAATGCCAGCGAATTATGATTGCCCGTGCACTTGCGCAGGACACCCCGGTAATCCTGCTCGACGAACCGACTGCCTTTCTTGACTTGCCCAATCGTTATGAACTCTGCCTGCTACTGAAAAAGCTGGCACAAGAAGAAGGCAAATGTATCTTATTCTCCACACATGACCTTGACATCGCATTGTCGCTTTGTGACTCTATCATGCTGATAGATAACCCATATATGTACACTTTGCCCACTTCGGAAATGATAACCAGCGGACATATAGAAAGACTTTTCCGTAATGAATCAGTGACATTCGACGCTCAGGAGATGAGGGTGCGCATCAAATCAGTATAGAATCCCCTATAAAAAGGAATCGCCCTTCTGTCAAATTAGCAAAACAACAACTTTATCATTCGGTAATTTTTATCAACTCGGTTACTTTACAAAAATTTCATGCCAGAAAACTTAAAAAAGACCCAATCGACCGTAACCATATTTCCTCACCAGTCCTGGTTAGGCTTCCAATCAGGAGCAAGCATTTGTTTACGAAGTTGCTCTTGCTTCTGCAATATACTTGTCCGCCAACCTAATTTGACTTTCGTTTTTTGTAGAGGATTATATTCCGGATCAGCAGCCAGTATCTTAGCACTGGTCTCAATCAACCAAGCATCAAGCAAGGTTTTCAATTCCTTCACCTTCTCCGGATATTGAATATTCAGTGGCTCATTTTCACCTATATCCATGCTCAGATTATACAATTCACAACGAAGATCCTCATAATAATAAATCCCCCCGCATATTCATTGATATGTTGCTATACTGCGCTTCATTGAATACAGGGAAATATTCATTGTCTCAAACGGGTGCTTACTCGTTTGAAACTTTTGGAGTTTATGTTTCGAAGCAATCGATAGATGAGCAGATCAATACATCGGCCCAATCTTTTGTAAAGTCAATCTTGTCTCATTTGGTTGCTAATTAGAGATATTCAGTAAATTAGTTAGCTTATTCTCTTAATTTACTGAATATCCCAATGATAATGTCTCTTCTATTATTCTATTGTGACGTTACGTAAAGCGCTCCACCCTTTTACTAGTTTCTCATTTTGAATAGCTAGACGAATACCAGGTTTGTTACCACGCGTTTTATCTATGATTCCAATAGCCCATCGATATTCTCCCGGTGCAACATCATTCAGATTGATTTTTTTTTCGTATTGATACGTTTTACCGTAGAGCCAGGTGGAAGGCTCAGAATCTTCATCAATCCATATTTTTACTACTTCATCATTTTCGTTGAGTAAAGCAAAAGCCGGTTTGTATTTGTAATTCCAACTCTTCATATTGTTAGGTAAGTAGCCTGTGGCATCATTCACCCAATGGTGTACTGCAGTAATTGTAGTTCCGGTCTTTGCTATCTTTGGAAGTTCTATTCGTGCGGGGAAAAAACGATATCCTCCTCTGAGCATAAATTTCTCGACTAATTCGGGAGCATCTCTAAGCCAACCTTCAACATCTCCAATCTCCCGTAAGTCAAGAGTATTGAAGTGGTAGTTAATAGCTGTGTCATAAGTCAATTGATAGACATCGCGCCAAGTCGTATTCTCATTATAAACCGGATCACCGCCCCACGGTTTGAAGTCCAAATGGTCTACTATGTTTTCGCGCCCTACGTACCAGTAGCAAGATTCACCAATGAGTAGGCGTTTTCCATATTGTGACTGGGCAATCTTCTTTTCTGTATCAGTAAACCATTGACTTCCCAAACCATCCCGGCGCATTCCATATCCTTTTGGGTAAACATACTCTTCCTCAGCTTGATAACCTACTTGACAATTAAAAGTTATAATCAAAGGAACATTTTTGATGTTATTTGCATAAATATCAGTTATCTGGTCCAATGTTTTTTTCTGATTTTCGCCAGAGTCTCCATTTTTATATATTACAGTATGCCCTTCACCCCATAATCCTATGTTATATCCATCAATAAAATCTACTATATCCGGATTGTCATATTCTGCCGCAAAAGCTTTTGTAAATTCATTAAGTTTTGCCTGGAAAACAGGGTCATCAGGATAAGGAGACCATTTATCATTCGTATAGTAACCCGCTGCACCTGCCTGGCGTACATAGTCGGGGGTAGCCTGACGCATATCATCTCTTGAATCATAATAAACACGAAAAGCTAATTTCAGTCCTCTATCTAATGCTCCTTTAATTAATTTCTTATAATTACTGTTATGCTCCCAAGCATATTTACCTTGCTCCGGTTCCAAATCAGACCAGAATATACGTACATAAAAAAAAGAAGCGTATTTATTTGCTGCGTCTGACTGAAGGCTCCAATACCTTTCGGCGTTTTGCATGCCATCAAATCCATCGTCATATACTCCCCATCCCATACAAGGATTACGAATCAAACTTTTAGTGTCTTTTTCCAGCGATATTAATTTATCGTTAAGCTCTTCTTTAGAATCATCCGAAACATTCGAAGCCGAACATGAAATAGCTCCAAAGCAACATGAAATGATTAATAATAATTTAAATCCAGTCATATTTGTTTTTATTTGATAAATAAGAAGAAGCAAAGCACTTTTGTTGCTCCTTCTTATTTTTATAATGTTATTTTCCTGATAATTACCACAATGGATTCTGTACCAGAAGTCGGTCTCTACTCTTTTGTATTTCTTTATCTGGAATAGGATACAAATACATAGCCCGTCTCCAAGCACGTGATTCTACAACAGTTCGAGTATAGAAAGAACCAGGACCACCACTCTCATTATAACGGTTACCATTCATATTCATTCCCCAAATCACTGTTTGATCACCCTCTTGTCCTGCATCACAAACCATCCAACGACGAACATCGAAGTAGCGATTTCCTTCAGCAAACATTTCAATCTGGCGTTCGTGGTGAATTGCCTTTCTTTGAAGTACTTGATCGCCAATGATATCCTTCATATTCCTTTCTTTTAATTCCTTATACCCCGGAATACCGGCACGATGACGTATTTTATCGAGATATGTGATGATATTTGGATCTGTTGGATCTATTTCATTCAAAACTTCGGCGTAATACAGATAGAAGTCAGCAAGTCTGAACAATATAGATGGGCGTGCCCAAGTTCGTATATTATCGCCATAAGGAGTTTGTTGTCTGTTTTTAAACTTACCCAATAGATAACCCGTACGTGGACTATCCGCCGAAGTATTATCTGAACCTTCTCCTTTAGCAAACCCAACGAAGAAATTATCCCAAGGCTGTATGTGCCAGCTCTTTCCTTCATAAATAACATTTGCGTAAAAACGAGGTTCCCGGTCTTTATACATACCGTAAATATTGTTATCCACTTTCTTATTGTTATTGCAAGGATTTGTAACATTCCAAAAGCCTTCAGGATTATAAATAGTACCCGGATCATTAATGCACAAACCATTCTTATCAAAGAAAGCGTCTACCGTATTTTGCGTAACACATGAATTTCCCCAACCTTGTGTCAACTCACGTGGACGAGTGTTTTGTTCCATACTTCCGCCATTATATTGATTGTTCCCAGTTGCCCATAATATTTCGTCATTATAAGATTGAAACAATTCATAGATTGAACGGTCAGCATCGATTTTTCCATCACTCCCTTTCACTTCGTAAAGTTTGTGATTTTTTGAATCTGTATCTCTGAATAAATCTTCCAAACGGATTTTGGCAGTTTGCCACTTTGAAGCATCATATTCTGAGAAGATATGTGTTCCATCCTGATTAGTCAGCTTTAAAGCATCGGTATATTTACCATTGAATAACGGAGAGGCTGCGTATACCCATAACTTAGCGCGTAAAGCTAAAGCTGCTGTTTTGGTAGGGCGAACAATCTCACTCAATTTATAGCGGTCGTTTCCAGAAACGTCTGGTTTGATAATCAAAGACTCAGGCAAATGTCCCGACTGTATAACCTCATTCAGTAGATTATCAACTTTTGAAAGGAATTCATCTATGGGTGTTCGGGAAAAGTCATAATTTGTCTCATTGGAAGACACTGCGCTATCTAAATATGGAACTGGACCATACAATTCAAATAATGAGAAGTAGCTGTAAGCAATCAAAAACTTAGCTTCTGCTTTCATACGATTCACTTCATGTTCTTCCAGCCTTGTTTTGTCATGAACAGAACCAATGGGATGTACATTGTCTAAAAACACCATGGCATCGCGAATTTGCTGGTACAATTTGGTCCAGCGTTGTCCGTATGAAGAAGTATCACCTGCATTGAAGCCAGCAACCAACCATTGTGAAATAGTACCTGCTGTAACCAGTGTCTCCCCCGAAACATGACACCAAATACCTGTAAACCCATTATTTCCTCCAGAAGCAGTGTTTGAATACTCCGTGATACAGTTGAAAAGCCCCCCATGCCATCTTTTAACATAGTCTGGGTTTTCGAAGGTTTCCGTTAAAGTTAGATTCTGAGTAACTTCGTCTGAGACATCCAGAAAATCACTGCAAGATGTAATAAAAAGGGCAAGTCCACACAATGAACCGATAAATAACAGTTTGAATATCTTTTTCATAATTATAATCTTTAAAAAGTAATATCTAACCCGATTGTATAAGTGCGACAAAGTGGGTATTTCGCGCCGGATGTATATGGATCTAATTCTGGATCCCAGTATTTCACTTTATCCCATACAGCTAAATTATCTCCTTGGAAATAAACACGAAGATTGTTAATTTTTAACTTCTGCAGTAACTTTGTATTGAAATCATAACCAATCTCCATATTCTTGAATCTCAGAAAGCTAGCATCTCTATACCACCATGTGCTTGGGAAACTATTATGTGAAAATTCTCCGCTATGTACACGTGGATAGAGCACGTTTTGATTGTAAGGTTCTTTTGCAGACCAACGATTCTGCAATAATGTTCTTGCAGACGATTTGTCTTTTCCAATGGTGAAAGGCATCATTGCAGTCTGATTTTCCATCAGGTTAACTGATGCGTGCCCTGTCCCCTGAAAAAATACTCCGACAAACAATCCTTTCCATTCGAGATTAAGACCGAATCCGTACACAATTTCTGGCAATCCTGAATAAAATCTGTTACCTGTTGTTTTATCATAATCATTGATTATTTCGTCCCCATTAACATCTTTATATTTAATATCGCCTGGCTTCACGGCAGCGGCTGGCTTAGCATATCCTGATTTTAATGTGTAATTATGAGCTCCAGTTGTAGGATCAATCGTAATATTAAAATCATCAGGTGTATACAGACCTTCTGCAATATATAACCAAGGTTTCCCCATTGAAAAACCTGTTACACTTTGATAAGCATAACGAGGAGGTACTTCATCATATTCTAGAACTTTATTTTTGGCATATGTAAAGTTTCCTAAAGCAGAAATGCTTAGTTCTCCTATTTTTTGTTTCAGAGTCAGGTTACCATCGAATCCTTTATTAGTAGTGACACCGAAATTCTGATAAGGTGCGGTACGCATACCTGTAACATCCAAAATTGTCCTTCTTTGTAGCAGGATATCACTTCTTCTATTAGAAAAGTAATCGGCTGACAAATATACTCGACCATCGAAAAGGCCTAAATCAATACCTAGATTCACCTTTTTCTCTTTTTCCCAAGTCAAATAGGGCATAGCAATCGAGCCTTCGACAATTCCTGCTCCCGGATTATTGTTAGCTCCGCCACCTGCTCCTGGAGATAATCCTAGGTTATAGCTAGGAGCATCAACATTGATACTTTCACGATAAGGAAAACGGTTATCACCAATGTTGTCATTCCCTGTGATACCATAAGAAGCTCTGAGTTTCAGTGTACTTATATATTTAGAAATATTACCTCTCATAAACTTCTCATGGCTAACGTACCAAGCAGCTCCTACAGCGGGAAAAATCCCCCAGCGATGACCAGATGCAAAGTTCTCACTACCTGTCATACCCATACTGGCTTCTATCATATAACGGGTATCGAATGAGTAGGATACTCTGCTAACCATACTTTGTTTACGATAAGGGAGCATTTTCAATCCCCCCTCTGTCTGAAACTGACTTTCTTTTTGCATATACAGCAATAAACCAGTAACATCATGTTTATCACCAAATGTGTGTTGATAATTTAGGGACGCTTCCAAATAGATTTTTTTCTGACCTGAAGTACCACTATTCGTAGGATTCGTTAATTCACTTCCCGATTTTATCTGTTGCTTCTCGAGTTCGTCATTGACCCGTTTGGTGGCATAAAATGTTTTAGGCGTTTTTGATCGCGTCATGCTGGAACTAAAATCAGCATCGAAGCTAATTATACCTTTTACCGACAAACCTTTAGTAATAAAGTCTAACTTCTGGTCTAATGTGATTTTTGTTTGTAAAAATGCACCCCATGTTTTAGTGTATCCACTATTGTTAAGCATATTATATGGTTGGTTTTCCATTCCCCAACCTCCGTTTCCGGCGTCCGAAAAACTACCGTCGGAATATATCATCGGAATGACATGTACCGGATAACGAGATATTGCAAAAAAGATATCATCTGTACTGAAGCCAGGATTATTCTTACGCATATACTGACCGCTCATATCTACAGATAATAGAGTAGTATTAGTCAAATCAATATCAATATTAGAACGTAGATTGAAACGTTGCAAACCAATGTTGGCATTGTATTTTTCTATAGCATTAGATTTGAAAATTCCATCTTCCGAGTAATAAACACCGGAAGTAAAGTAACGTACTTTATCCGTCCCCCCACGGAAACTAATAGTGTAACGTTGACTTTGGGTTCTAGTTTTTAAAAGATCCATCCAATTTACATTGGGATAAAGATCAAAGTCGGAACCATTCTGATATTTTTCTAGAATATCATCAGCTACTTCAGGTATGAAGTTCTCGGGATTTCCCGCATCGTTCCATCTGGCTTCATCATATAACTTTAAATAATCATACGATGGCAGCAACTCCATCATTCTTGTCGGAGTTACTATGTTGTATTGAGCACTGATATCAATTTGAGTCTTTTGAATTTTACCGCGTTTGGAGGTTATCAATACTACTCCATTTGCACCTTCAGCTCCGTAAACGGCAGTAGCTGCAGCATCTTTAAGTACAGTGAAGGACTCGATTTCATCTACATCAATATCTTTCATTGCACGAGGTATACCGTCCACTAGTATCAATGGATTTGTACCACCGCCATAAGAACTTTGGCCACGAATAAAGAATGCAGCACCGTCATTACCAGGCTCACCACTTCGTTGCACGGATATCACACCAGGCAACTTACCGGCGATTCCTGTTGTCAAATTTGAAGACTTTACTGTCAGTTGTGCAGCATCAATAGAGTTGATTGATGCAACAACACTACTTTTCTTTTGTTGTCCATAGCCAATTACTACAACCTCATCCAGTGTTTTATCACTTTCTTGAAGAACAATGTTGTATATACTGCGATTATTTACTACTATACTTTGCTTCTTATATCCGATATACGAAACTTCCAGAATAGCTTTTGGGGAAACAAAAATAGTAAAGTAACCATTTATATCTGTGATAACACCATTTGAGGTGTTCACTTCTTTAATGTTAGCTCCAATAATCGGTTCCCCCTCTTTATCCAATACCATTCCGCTTATTTTTTTCTTTGTTTGCAGCTGATTGGTACTGGCAGAACCTTTGGATTCTGAATTTTCTGTAATTATTATTTGCTTACCTACAATACGGTACTTGTAACCGGTGTTACGAAATGTTTCGTCAAGTGCTTTTTCTATCGTTACTTTCTCTAAGTTAATACTTATGGATTTGTTTATGTCTATCTGATTGTCATTAAAACAAAATGTCAATCCACTCTTTGCCTCTATTTCTCTCATTATAGAGAGAATAGTAGAGTTTGTTTTCTTAATAGTAATCGTTTGATTTTGAGCATATATAGTTGCGTATGTAGAACAACTGATAAAGCAGAATATTAAAAATACATAAAGCTCTTTAGATTGCATAATTCTATGGAAAAAAGTGAAAGTACGCTCTCTTAATTTCTTTTTCATAAATTAATTATGTTTTTAATTAGTAATAGATTTCATTGAAGATTATATTCGTCGGAATGTATGATTTACAATTCTCCAACAGTCAGGTACATGTGTCCCCTATAAAAGTTTAACCAGATTCTTTTTTCATATTGTTATAATTAAATTATTAAAACGAAAGTGTGACTTTTATTTCGAAATTAAAGTGTAGCTTTTATCATCGGTTTTGATATATTTAATAGAGGAACTTTCGCATAATACGAATAAAATTTGCTCTATTGATTCATCTCTAACCTTTAATGTGTAACGATATTTTTCTGATATATCTTCGTTGCATATTATTTTGCAATCAAACCACTGTTCTAGACGAGGAATAATAACCGCCAATTTCTCGTTCTCAAAACAGGGCGTTTGGTGATTGCGCCATAGTGTATATTTGTCAGCATCAACTTTTTCGACATTAATAGTACCTGCACTCCGATCAAAAGTTAATCGTTGATTAGGAACCATTATTTTATAATTTACTTTATGTGTAAAACTATTTGCTACTGCAACTTGTACGCTACCATCTAAAAGTATAGTTTCCACAATTTGACCTTCATCATAGCTGTATACTTCAAAGGACGTACCTAAAGCTTTTACCTTCATATCTTTTGTGTTGACAATAAAAGGCTTTTTAGCATCTTTGGCTACATTAAAAAAAGCCTGACCTGTTAATTCTATTTCACGAGTTTTTCCTTTGAAAGATTGTGGGTATATTAAACGGCTTCCTGAACCTAATTGAACAATTGTTCCATCCGGTAAAGTAACCCGCTCAATATTACGAATACCCGAAATGATTGTATTCACAGATTCTTCATTTCCTATAGAAGTGAAATAGATAGTTCCCGGAATACTTAATAATAATAAGAATGAAGCAACTAAACTATATATTTTATAGAGCTTAATCTGAGCATAGATATTTCTAGTATTATCAATTCTATCGTATATATTATTCCATATCTTCTTATAATTGGTTTTGTCAGTTATAGTAGTATCTTCTGCATAATCCAATTGATGTAGCATTCGTTCTGTTACAGGTCGATAAGACAATAACTTAAATTCTTCTTCATCTGTTAGACGTTCTTGAACCATTTTTTTGAGTAAATCTTGCTTTTCTGTATATTTCATAATTATATCCGTTCGTTTATATATAACACGCCTAAAAAAAAGACATCCCCCATAGAGATGTCTCACATTTAACATTTAAAAACAATTTAAAAGTTTATAATTACATAAACATAATGAGTAAATACAGGTTCTTCTTTAAGTGCTTCAGTGCTATACTAATTTGATTCTCAACGGTTTTTTCCGAGATTTGCAATGATTGTGCGATTTCTTTATAAGACAGGTTCTGCTTACGACTCATATTAAAAATCTCCTGACAGCGAGGTGACAATTCTTGAATTAATTTATTTATAAAATCTTGTAAATCATGAGCCTCGTATTCCTCTTCTACATTGGCATAAGAATCTTCTGCCATTGCCTGCAAAACAGTCATTTTGTAAAAGTCTTCATTTATTTTCTTGCGGTGATGGCTAAAAATTAGATTGCGTGCCATAAAAAACAATAAGCTTTTAATGCTATCATTGGCATGAATCATTTCTCGTGAAATCCATAATTTTATAAAAACTTCCTGAACAATATCTTCGACAAGATTAATATCGGATATATATAGTCGGCTGAAATTATATACTCGTTCCCAATACTGTTCATATAATAAGGAAAATGCTTCTTTATTTCCTAATTGTAGTAAAATAATCAGTTGCTTTTCTTCTTGTATATCCATATTTGTTGTATTAGACTCACATAAATTCTAAAGGATTTTATCTGTATGAGGCGTTGCCGCATATGGAGTTCCAGCTATAATCCGTTCTCCGATAGTGACAGGCGGTAAGGAAACATATAGCAGTTCCGGCAACCATTATATCAATCGTTTCTCTCTCGTTGCAGAGAGCTTTCATCATCACTTCCAGATCATCATAGTCAGAAAGACTTTTCGGAGGATAAATACCTTTGCACAATGCATTAATGATTAATGCACAATTACTGATGTTTTGGGATGTCGGCATTTGAACCGTTTACTTTAGTGTATACTCTTAGTGATCAAGTGACAAATGTAGTAATAAAAAGTAGAAATTCCATGAAATAATATACCTATTATGTAAGTTTTCTTCTCGCAGTTATGTCGTAGCCATCCTGTTGTAACTGTTGTGGCGATACTAAAATAGGTAACTCTGTGAACATTATAAATTTACTGAATACATTTTGATTATCAACAATTTAAATATTTGAGTAATGAAAGTACTAGGAACTTTCATTATCACTTTATAACACTCTACAATTAAAGCACCTCTCCCTTACATAAACTAACTACTTTTGTAGTAAATAACAATTCGTTCCACATATATGGAACTAAACAATAACAGTTGTAGAGCTAAAGAGAAACAGATGTAGAACGAAAAGTTAACAGTTATGGAACGAATTAATAGTAACTATAAAATTACTAAACATTAGTATATGAGTGCAATATATGATTTATTTGAGACTCCCAGTCCAAACAAAGAGGAGATACAACCGCTACACGCCCGTATCGTCTCCAAAGGAACCGTAGACAAAGAAGAGTTCCTAGACCGTGTTCACAAATTCACCGGTATCAGCAGAAGCTTATTAGCAGGAGCCATGGAAGCCTTTGCTAATGAAGCACGGGATTTACTCGCCGACGGTTGGAATGTAGAAATGGGGAACTTCGGGTTCTTCTCTACCTCGCTACAATGTCCACCGGTGAAAGATAAAAAAGAAATCCGTGCGATGTCCGTCCGCATGAAAAACATCAATTTCCGTGCAAGCCGCTCGTTCAAAAAAGAAGTAGGTGACAAAATGAGGTTACAGCGTGGAGAATCTCTCACACGTCCCAAGAAAAATAGTATTTCCCGTGAGACATGCCTTACCCGCCTCAACACATATATGAAAAACCACTTGTTCATCAGCCGGACAGACTACAGTCATCTCACAGGACGAAATAAAAAAATTGCCATTGAAGAATTGAACGCTTTCGTTGCCGACGGAATAATACAAAAAGAAGGAGTCGGGAAATTGACTGTATATATAAAGGTATAAACGTCAAAAAGAGAGCCATTTTCATAACGCCATATAAATCAATGAAATACAAACTAAATAAATGAAAGTAAATCAATCTACGCTCATTGAACGCCGTTAAAGCACCTGTCCGGGAAGTGCCCATAGTATCTTTGTATTGTGATCACAAAGAGATTTGATAATTAAAGTTAGTAATTAAAAAACTTAACAACTATGGCACTTAGATACGTCATTAAAAAAAGAACATTCGGCTTCGACAAAACAAAAGCTGAAAAATATGTAGCACAGAATATAATCACCAATACATTGGAATTCAGAGATTTATGTGAAGAAATCACCAAGATAGGAATGGTTCCCAGCGGTGCAGTGAAATTTGTGCTCGATGCGTTGATTGATACGCTGAATCTCAACCTTAGAAAAGGTATTTCCGTGCAATTGGGAGATTTCGGCTGCTTCCGTCCGGGTATGAGCTGTGAGAGTCAGGAGACTGAAAAAGAAGTAGATAGCGATACGATACGCAGAGTGAAAATCATTTTTACTCCGGGATATAAATTCAAAGATATGCTGAGTAAAGTCAGCGTCCAGAAAATGGTTACTTCCGATGACGGCTTAGCAAAACCTGAAGATCCCGATACTCCAAACCCGGATGAAGGTGGGACACCGGACCCATCAATATAAAATTAATCATAGCTTTGGCCCATGAACAACAGTACCCGCCTGCGGGCGGATACTGCTCTTCAAAATATTCCGGTCAAAGACTTGACAACGCTTTCTTTATTTTGTATCTTTACAACATCTTAAACATTAAAATATCAATATGGAATTACTGCCGGAAGAAGAGGAAATCCCTTTTCATATCAGAACATATAAGAAAAAAGAGTTAGCCTGCCTGTACAACCCGAACATCACTCCCCGTTGCGCAATACGCATGTTCACCAAATGGATTAAAATGAATAAAGAATTATTCCGATTACTGACTGCCACAGGGTATCATCCACGTACACGGACTTTTACTCCCCGGCAGGTACAAATCATAACCAGTATCCTGGACATTCCATAAAGAATGTCCAGGATACTGGTTATGATTTGTAGATTGTTTTTTATTGCAGTTGCCCCGCCGCTTTCAGATAAGCAATATAATTCACATACAGTTGGAAATGAGCGTCTACACGTGTCTGGTAAGCCTGTTGCCAGAGCATTTGCGCTTCCAAATAATCCGAGAGAGTTTCCAGTCCGACCTCATACTGTTTGCCGCTGACTTTCATATTTTCTTCCGCCTGTTCCAGTGAACGATCGGAAAGTTCCGTTTCAAGACGCGCCTCATCCAAGTTATTGGCTGCCTGTATTAATTCCAGCAACATCTTTTCACTGGCATTTTCTTGTTCAAGACGGGTTTGTTCGAGTTTCGCTTTGGCGGATTTTACCTTATTGGTACGTTCACCAAAATGAAACAGGGGGACGGAGACATTCAAAAAGACGGAGAAAGCTCCTTTTTTCATAAATGTTTCGTCGTTGATTTCCAGCCCGTGAAGATAGTCGTAGCTGCCTCTGACGCCGATACGAGGGAGCAATTCACTACGGTTCAGCTTCACTTCCTGCTCAGCGATAGCAACTTGTTTGTTCAGTATTCCATATTCCGGACGGGCGGTAATATCGGAAACCTGAATTTTCCACTCCTGTTCCACTTCGGGGAAGTCATCGGAAATATCAATTTGCGTTGTCAAGGGACGTCCGATGTAATGGCAAAGATTCATGGAAGCAAGGCGAAGGGCATTGTCTGCCTTACGCAAAGAAAGTTCGCTGTCGTTGAGCTTCACTTGCACTTTCAATACGTCATTCTGAGGTTTCATGCCATGTTGGTGGGCACTTTTCACGTTCCGGGACAGTTCCGTCAATAAAGCGTGATATTTCTCGGCCACTTTCTTCATTTCTTTGGCTTTCACTAGTTGGACGTAAGCTTTGTCCGTATTCAGAAGAACTTCCGAGGTAGTCAGCGCTTCGTTCAGGTGAGCCATCTCTTTACCCAGCAAAGACATTTTATAGGCCGCACGAATTTTGCCGCCCATATAGAGAGGCTGCTCCATTTGTATGCCGCCGGAATAAACGGTTCCTACTTTATAATCCAGGTTCAACCCAGGGAAATAGGCGAAACCGCTGGATACCAGTTCTCCCGTAGTGGGGTTGGGCATGAAAACAGGGAGATTACCGCCCGGAATGCCGAGACTTCCATCGGCAGTGCTGTAAATCCCTGTTCCGTTGGCGGTAAAGTTCGGGAAAAAATTGGCTTTATAGCTGAGGGACATCAACCGCGCTGCTTCTGTCTGCCGGTCGGCAGCAGCCATTTCCTTGTTGTATTTCAACGCCATTTCGCGGCATTGTTTCAGGCTTAGTTTCTCTTGTGCGGAAAGAGAAAGCGTTGTGCCGAACAATATGCCCGCTATTATTCCAATGGCTGAAAGAATCTCTTTTTTCATTTGTCTGTCTTTTTTATATGAAAGAATAGTGCATACAAAATAGGAATAAACAATAAAGTAATCAGCGTACCGAACAACAGTCCGCCCATAATGGAAGCCGCCAATGAGCCGAACATGGCATCCGGCAACAATGGAATCATTCCCAGAATAGTAGTGAGCGATGCCATCATCACAGGACGGAGACGGCTCTGCGAACTATCTATCAGTGCCGTTACCGGTTCCACTCCCTGACTGATTTGCAGGGTAATTTCATCCATCAGCACAATACCGTTTTTGATAATCATACCGATGAGTCCCAGTGTACCGACGATAGCAACAAAGTTGAACGTCTTTCCGGTCAGCAGCATTACAGCTACCACACCGACAAATACCAAAGGAATCGTGCAGAAGATGATAACCGGCTTCCGATAATCCTTGAACAGCATAATCAAGATAGAAATCATCAGGATGATAGCAAACGGGAAGTTCTTGAACAAATACTGCATGGATTTCGTGCTGGCATTTCTTTCGCCTTGCCATTGCAGCTTGTAGCCGTCGGGAAGCGGAATCCGTTCAATCTGCCCGGCAATAGACTGCCGGGCTTTCTCCGTTTCCACGCCCGGAACAGGGGAACATTGCACGCGCTGGCTACGTTGCCCGTTATAGCGGGGGACAACCGGGTCTTCCCATTTCACGTCTATCCGCTTGCTGATTTGTTTCAGCGGAGTAGTTCCCATTAAAGTTTCCACAAGTTCCTCTTTAGAGAGTGTTCCCGTTTTCAACTTCATCATCATCTCCTGTGTCAACAAGCCGTTGAGGGAAGGAAGGGAAGAAAATATCTGCGTGTTATCCAGATTCTCAATAGGTTTTCCATGTTCGTCAAGACAGCGCAAGTAGATGTTATCCTTATGAATTCCTTCGTAGAAAGAACCAATCGGGATACCACTCGTAGCCGTGAGCAGGGAAAGACTCACGTCATTTCGGCTCAGTCCGATAGCACGTGCCGTAGGCTGATCGTATTCAATCGTCAGGACGGGAACCTGCGGTTCCCAGTCGGTGGTAATCAGACAGACGTCCGGGCAATTTTCCATGATTTTCCGGGCACTGTCTGCCAGTTGATGTAGCACGGCAGGGTCGGGCCCGGTAAATTGCGCTTCGATAGGATATTTCTTGAACATCAGGTTATAGCGGTTCAGCTTCACATAGGCATCCGGATAATGGGAAGAAAGATACTGTTGAATCTCTGCCATGTTGTCGACCAGTGCATCGGGCGAAGTAAAGTCGATTATCAGTTCACCGTAAGATAAAGAAGGGTTGGCTATATTACGTACCAAGTTGTAACGGGCAGGCGTCCCACCGATAGAAGTGGTGACGTGCGTGATTTCAGGACGTTTCTTCAAGTAAGCCTCTATCTCTTCCAAGTCGCGTGCCACCCGTGTGGAATTAATGCCTTCGGGAAGTTTATATTCCATGTATAGCTGGTCGTAGACCATATCCGGGAAGAAACCCTGCTTCATAAACCGGTAACTAAACCCCGAAAGTACCACCAAGGCAATCATGGCAAAGACAAAGCTCCAGCGATGTGCCAGGCTGAATCTCAATAATGAACGCAGCACTGCATATATTTTTCCTTCGTACACCCGCTTTCCGGTAGTGGCAGTAGCTGCGGATACGTCCGGATGCAGAATCCGGTTCGCCATTAACGGGACGTGCACCAAGGCGAGTACCCAACTAAGCAGCAGGGAGACCGCCAACACAATAAACAAGTCGCGCGTGTAGACTCCTGCCGTATCGGGAGACATGAATATAGGAAGGAAAGCGATAATAGCAATCAGGGTAGCGCCGAGCAGAGGCATTGCCGTCTGCCGCCCGATAGCGGTCATGGCTTCCATGCGGCTCTTTCCGGCTTTCAAATCAACCAGAATACCGTCTATAATGACAATCGCATTATCCACCAACATTCCCATGGCAAGGACAAAGGATGCCAAAGATACACGCTGCATCGTGCCGTCCATAAAATACAAAAACAGGAAAGTGCCGAACACTGTCACTACCAGACTGATACCGATAATCACCCCGCTCTTGAATCCCATTGCAATCATCAGGATGACAACTACAATAATCACGGATTCTATCAGATTCAGGATAAATGTCCCCAAAGAACTTCCGACACGTTCGGGCTGATAGAATACCTTGTGGCATTCCATTCCTGCCGGCAGGCGTTCGGCTTTCAGTTGTTCAAGTTTCTGCTCCACCCGTTTGCCGACTTTGATAATATCGGCATCGGGAGAGGCGGCAACCATGATTCCCATGGCACGCTGACGGTCATAGAACAATTCGTTACGGGTGGGGTCTTCGTAGTCTTTTTCAATGCGGGCGATGTCGCTCAGACGCAGCTGGTCGGCATCGTGTCCCTGAATCAGCATACGTCCGATGTCTTCCACCGTCTTGAATTTATCGCTGACCGTGACCCGGATACGGCTGTCACCGTTGTCGTAATAGCCGGTATAGGTTGTTTTATTCTGTCCGTTCAGGGTGGCAAGCACTTCGGCAGGTTTCACACCCAAGTTGGCCATTCGGTCTTGCAATAGGGAGATGTTGATACATTCCGGACGGTTGCCGTATAAATCGACGCGTTCCACACCGTCCAATTCGCTGACTTCACGTTTGATTAATTCGGAATAGTCGGAGAGTTCCCTGTCAGAAAGTCCGTCGCCCGTCAAGGCAAAAAACATTCCGTAGACATTACCGAAATCATCTTTCACGATAGAAGGGCTGGCACCTTCAGGAAGTTCCGCCTGTGCGTTCGCCACCTTACGGCGCAGCAAGTCCCAGCACTGTTCCACGTCGGTTTCCTTGACAGTCGTTTTCAGTTCTACCTGAATCAGGGAGAGGTCGTTGTAGGAATAGCTTTCCACATTATCTATATTCCCCATAGAACGGATATTCTTTTCGAGTACATCCGTCACTTCCAGTTCCACCTGATGCGCGGATGCACCGGGATAGGTAGTAACCACCATGGCGAGCTTCACCGTTATTTCAGGGTCTTCCAGTTTACTCATCTCGTAGCTGGAATAAGCTCCGCCCACAATCAGTACAGCAATCAGGAAGTAGATTAACTTCTTGTTCTCAAATGCCCATTTACTAATATCTATCATAGCAGTCCTCCCACATTCGTTTCGGCAGCCGGAAGAAGAGGTTCCACCTGTTGCCCATCTTTCACATGATGCACTCCCGAGACAACAATCAAGTCACCCGGTTTCACTTCGTCCGAAACTATAAGGCATCTGCCGTCACTAAGCAAGCGAGTAACGGTCACATCGCAACGACGAATCGTTTTATCGGACGGATTATAAAGAAAGACACCCGTATTCCCGTTCTGACGGAGAATCGCTCCGCCGGGAACGGACAGGTTACGCATTTCCCCTTCGGCACATTCGATAGTGACCATTGTATTCATCCCCGGAGAAGGAACCGCCTGCTTGTCTCCGCTTTTCAATTGAAGGCGCATGGTATAGAGCTGGTTGGCATTCGCTTTGGGAGTGACGCTAATCAAATCCAGCACATATCTCTGCTGCGGATATACATCGAATGTGCAATAATAGCGGGTAAACTGCCGGCGACGGATATATTCCACTGCCGGAAGATTAATCTCCACTTCCGGCGTTCCCTCGCTGATTACGGAAACGACAGGCATTCCGGCAGCCACCGTCTCATGGGAGTCGAAAAGGCGTTTCTGTACATATCCGCTGAAAGGGGCATACAGGCGGGTATATTCCAACTGGTCCTTAGCATGGTTGTATTTGGCGGTAATCTGCCTCAGTCCGTACACGGCTTTGTCGTTTGCGTCGGGAGTGGTTACATTTTCCTTATAAAGAGCCATTACGCGCTCCGCTTCCGCCTTGACACGCTGGTATTCGGCTTCCGCCGCATCCAGTTGAATCTGATAATCTGTAGGATCAAGTTCGGCAAGCAGTTGTCCTTTGCGCACATAAGCACCGTCATTCACATACATACGCTGGATAGTTCCGCTCACCCGGAATGCCAGGCTTATGTCCTGAGCCGCTTTCACCCGTCCGGGAAACTGCAAGGCAGTCTGTTTGTCAGCAGAAAGTACGGTATCAATCTTCACTGCCGGCTTATTTTCTATATTCTGCACACGCTGATTGCATGACGCCAGCAAAACTGCAAGAAGTCCTGTCAATAAGAAGTTTAATCGTCTCATATTTTCATTTGTTATTTAGTTATTACAAAAGTATCCCAAGCAAACAAGTGGGGAAAGGTTGATATAGACGAAATATTGTTCTATTTGTAGGTTATCGGAGATAAAAAGCCGGAATAGTTTGTTATTTGTAGCTATTTGTTTGTTAATTTGCAGTGAAACCCATTTGAAACGAAAAGATACATGGAGCCACTGATGCCATTCAATTATGTTATAATAACTCCGGAAGATACATCTATGAGTGAAGGGTGTATGTCGGCATCTCTCCCAAGGAGTATCGCAACAAGCCCGTCAGACAGACACTTTCCTGAATTGCTTGAACTGCCACCAAAGCATTGTCCCGGCAATCAAGCTTGCTATAAGATCGGAAATCGGCATACTTATCCAGACTCCCAGTTGTCCGTAGAACTGTGGAAGAATCAGCAGACAAGGTATCAGGATAAGAACCTGGCGGGAGACAGACAAAAATATCGCCTTACTCGCCATGCCGATACTCTGGAAGAAGTTGGAAGTCACCATTTGGAAACCCACAATAGGAAAGAACATCACAACAATACGCAGCCCTTTGGCAGAAATGCGTACCAGTTCTTCGTGTGTCGTAAAAATCGAGACTGCTAGCCGGGGAATAAACATTCCCATCAGGAAGCCTGTAGTGGTAACAATGGTTGCTGCATAAATAGTTATTTTCAAGACTTTTGTCACACGCGGATATTGCTTGGCTCCATAGTTGTAACCGGCGATCGGCTGCATACCCTGGTTCAGTCCCATTACAATCATGACAAAGAGGAATACCAATCGGTTGACAATACCGAACGCTCCGATAGCCAAGTCACCACCGTGATGCTGCAAACCTTGATTGATAAGAATAACGATGAAACAGGCTGCCAGATTCATAAGGAAAGGCGCCATACCGATTGCTAAAGAATCGACTACGATTTTCTTCTTCAACCGGAAAATTCCTTTATGGAAGTGCAACAGTTCTTCTTTGTTAGAGAATAGCTTGAACTGCCATGCCAATGCGATGACCTGTGCGGTAATGGTAGCGATTGCCGCCCCTTGTATTCCCCAGCCGAAGCCATAAATAAAAACAGGGTCGAGTATCGTATTAATCACCACCGTGGCAATCGTGGCAACCATCGCTTTCTGCGGATGCCCCGCCGAACGGAGTACGGCATTCAGACCTAAATAAAGGTGGGTGACGACGTTACCCAATAAGATAACGACCATATAATCACGGGCATAGCCTACCGTGGCGTCACTACCACCGAAGAAATAAAGAATAGGGTCGAGAAATATCAGTGTGACAACCGTAAAGGCAAGTCCGATGATAATATTCAGTACCAGCACATTGCCGAGTACCCGTTGTGCGGTGTCGTAATCTTTCTGTCCCAGTTTCACCGAGACCAATGTAGCCGCTCCCACACCGACCAGCGAGCCGAAAGCGGCAGCGAGATTCATTAGCGGAAAGGTCAGCGCCAATCCGGAGATAGCCATTGCCCCTACCCCGTGACCGATGAAAATACTGTCCACCATATTATATAGAGAAGATGCCGTCATGGCGATAATTGCCGGAATGGCATACTGCATTAAAAGCTTCCCGATCTTTTCCGTTCCCAACGCAGTGGGTGTCTTTTGTCCTGTCATACCTATTAGTTTGAGGGCGCAAAGATACAAAAAAGAGACAGATTACGGGATATATGAGAAAAGTTTCGTATTTTTGCCCACAAAATTGAGTTAATACGTAACGAAATGAATATACTAGAACTAAGTGAACAGGAAATCATTCGACGCAACAGCCTGAATGAGCTTCGTGC
>ERZ791914.404-NODE-404-length-43426-cov-41.806691_pt1 | contig 43426 bp, 39 predicted proteins | sample MGYA00510140_ERZ791914 | MGnify/ENA primary metagenome ERZ791914 (study PRJEB30046, sample SAMN00792079) | human gut metagenome | study: EMG produced TPA metagenomics assembly of the A metagenome-wide association study of gut microbiota in type 2... | reverse complement strand
AGACAGTAAAAACCATCTCGTTACTAAGGTCTAACTTTTTGGGGTCACATCATGCCCATGCAACAGCCCTTTTTTATTTCTACTTCGCGTAATCCACTGCCCGGGTTTCCCGCACGATGACCACTTTGATCTGTCCTGGATATTCCATATCCTCTTCGATCTTTTTGGCTACATCGTGAGCCAGGATGGTGGCAGCATCGTCGTCCACCTTTTCCGGTTTCACCATGATGCGGATTTCCCGCCCGGCCTGGACAGCATAGCACTTTTCCACGCCATCGAAGGATTCGGCAATTTCTTCCAATCGTGTCAGTCGTTTCAGATAGGTTTCCAGAGTCTCCCGGCGGGCTCCCGGCCGTGCCGCAGAAATGGCATCGGCAGCAGAGACCAGCACAGCCTGGACGGATGTAGGTTCACAGTCCCCATGGTGGGACATGATGGTGTTGATGACGATATCGGATTCGTGATACCGCTTGGCCACTTCTGCCCCCAGATCCACATGGGACCCTTCTACTTCATGGTCCACGGCTTTGCCGATATCATGGAGCAGCCCGGCCCGTTTGGCCGAGTTCACGTCCACCCCCAGTTCGGCAGCCATCAGGCCTGCTAGATGGGCCACTTCTGTAGAATGTTTCAGCACGTTCTGACCATAGCTGGTCCGGTATTTCAGACGGCCCAGCAGCTTGAGCAGTTCCGGATGGATGCCGTGGACGCCCACTTCGAAAGTAGCTTGTTCCCCAGCTTCCTTGATTTTCTGATCCAGTTCCTTCTGGGCCTTTTCCACCATTTCTTCGATCCGAGCTGGATGGATCCGGCCATCGTTGATCAGCTTCTCCAACGCAATCCGGGCCACTTCCCGGCGCACCGGGTCAAATCCGGAAATGATCACCGCTTCCGGGGTATCATCGATGATCAGATCGATACCCGTCAGAGTTTCCAGGGTCCGGATGTTCCGGCCTTCCCGGCCAATGATCCGGCCCTTCATTTCATCGTTGGGCAGGGGAACCACCGTTACTGTGGTTTCCGCCACCTGATCCGCCGCACAGCGCTGGATGGCCAGGGAAATAATCTCCCGGGCTTTCTGATCCGCCGTATCTTTGGCTTCCTGTTCCATTTCCTTGATCAGCCGTGCCTTGTCGTGTTTGACTTCCTCCCGCACATTGTCCAGGAGTTCCTGTTTGGCTTCTTCACTGGTCAGACCGGAAATCCGTTCCAATTCCACCATTTGCTGGTCGTACAAGGCATCGACTTTGGCCTGGGATTCCCGCAGGCGGTTGCTTTGTTCCAGAAGTTTTTCTTCCTTCTTTTCATAAGCATCCATCTTTTTGTCGACGTTTTCTTCCTTTTGGACCAGACGCCGTTCATTTTTGCTGAGCTCTGCTCTTCTTTCTTTATTTTCCCGTTCCATTTCAGAACGCAGACGATGGATTTCTTCCTTGGCTTCCAGCAGCGCTTCCTTTTTCTTGGCATCCCCCGCTTTCCGGGCATCTTCCAAGATTTGTTTCGCCGTTTCTTCCGCCGAGCCGATTTTACCTTCTGCAACGTTTTTACGAGCCAGATATCCGCCTCCAACGCCTAATAAACAAAGGACTACAGCAATAACTACACTTATGGGATCTATGATGAGCACCTCCTCTTTTACGAATTTTTCATCAAACCCTACTCATACAAGAAATAAGGCAACCAGAGGTCGCCTTAACACCCAATGAACGCGATTGGACAGAAATATTTTATAGTATTTTCACAGACGTGTCAATAAAAAGGGGCTGCTGCCTGGGCAACAGTCCCTTTTCCAGTCTCTAACCATTGGAAGGAACCCTGGCACGGGTTCCTTTTAAAATTCTTCCAATGCAATGGCGATAGGACTGGTTCCAAATCCCCGGCTGGCCAGCATCCGGGCCAGAGCCGCTTTGCCTTTGCGGGGGTCTTCCCGGTACTTCCGGCGGATCTTGTCCCCCTGAGCTTGTGCCAGAGCCAGAGCTCGTTCCGTTTCTTCTTCTTCGGTGACTTCCCCCAGCACCTCCCGGACTTCTTCCCCGGAAAGGCACCGGCGGGTGAGCATCAGCCGAAGGTACTGCTTGCCATAGAACTTTTTCCGCCGCCAGGCATCCAGCACAGAACGGGCACAGCGGGCATCATCCACGAAATGATGGTCCGCCAGCTTCTGGAGCACCTGGTCCTGGAGTTCTTCCGGGCAGTCCCGCTCCTTCAGCTTCTGCCGCAGTTCCTGGGTACTGTGGTCTCGGAGCGCCAATTTGTCCAGACAGAAATTGTAGGCATCCGCATGGGTGGCAAGAGGCTTTTTGGCCTTATTCCACATGATCTCCGTCCGCTTCCGGTGTCATCACCAGTTCTTCCGGTTCCTGAGCCGTTGCCTGGGCCTGGACCGGTTTGCCGTCCGCCGGCAGGCCGGCAGCAGCCCGGATCTTGGCTTCCACATCAGCCGCCATATCCGGATGTTCTTTCAAGAAGGTCTTGGTATTTTCCCGGCCCTGGCCGATCCGCTGGTCTCCGTAAGAATACCAGGCACCACTCTTGTTCAGGATGTTGTACTGGACTCCCAGGTCCACCAAGCATCCTTCGTGGGAAATCCCTTCCCCGTACATGATATCGAATTCCGCCTGTTTGAAAGGAGGGGCTACTTTGTTTTTTACCACTTTCACCCGGGTGTGGTTCCCGATGATGTCATTGCCATTCTTCAGGCTCTCCACCCGGCGCACATCCATCCGGATGGTGGAATAGAATTTCAGGGCACGGCCCCCGGTGGTCACTTCCGGATTCCCGAACATGACCCCCACTTTTTCCCGGATCTGGTTGATGAACACCGTAGCCGTACGGGATTTGGCAATGACCCCAGTGAGCTTCCGCAGAGCCTGGCTCATGAGCCGGGCCTGGAGGCCCACATGGGAATCCCCCATATCCCCTTCGATTTCCGCTTTGGGCACCAGTGCCGCCACGGAGTCGATGACGATGATGTCAATGGCACCGCTGCGCACCAGGGCATCGCAGATTTCCAGGGCTTGTTCCCCGGTATCCGGCTGAGAAATCAGCAGGTTGTCGATATCCACTCCCAAATGCCGGGCATATTCTGGATCCAGGGCGTGTTCCGCATCGATGAAGGCTGCGTAGCCGCCCCTTTTCTGGGCTTCGGCGATCATGTGCAGGGCCACGGTGGTCTTCCCGGAAGATTCCGGTCCATAGATCTCGATGATCCGACCCCGGGGAATCCCTCCCACCCCCAGCGCAATGTCCAGGGACAAAGCTCCGGTGGGAATGGTCTCAATATTCATTTTGGCACTGGCAGCCCCCAACTTCATGATGGACCCCTTGCCAAAGTCTTTTTCAATCTGCTTCAAAGCCGCATCCAGCGCTTTATTTTTATCCGCATCCAAACTCATGTTGTCATCTCCTTGTACCACAATTGCTCTATTTAGTATATAAACATTTGTTCGTAAAGTCAAGAGTTTCTAGGGAGATCTTTCAGTTCCTGCTGGGTAAAGAGATAGGATTTGTTGCAGTACTGGCAGTGGACCTCGGTCTGGGGGTCCTGGAGGATTTCTTCGAAATCCTTTTTGGGAAGGCCGCAGAGCATGCCGGCCACCTTTTCCCGGCTGCATCCGCAGTGGAAGGAAACTGGGTGGGATTCCAAGATTTCCACCGGCAGCCCTTTGGCCACCTTCTGGATCATCCCTTCTGCATCCAAGCCGGTCTGGAGCAGTTCCGTCACATAGGGCAGGGTCAGGATGTTGTCTTCCAGGGTCTTGATGGTCTCTTCCGAAGCATCGGGCAGCAGCTGGACAAAGTATCCGCCGGAAACGGCCACGGAGCCGTCCTTTTCAATGAGGACACCCAGGGCCACGCTGGATGGTGTCTGTTCCGAAACGGCCAGGTATCGGGTAAGATCCGCGGCGATTTCCCCGCTTTTTAAAGTAGAGACCCCCGTAAAAGGTTCCCCCTGGAGAGGGCAGCGGGTCACGATGACCATCCCGTAGTGGCCCACGCCGCCTCCTACATCCAGCTTGCCGTTTTTCAGGGGTAGCATCACTTCCGGATGCATCACGAAGCCCCGGACCTGATAATCCCGGGCATCGGCCATGACCTGTCCCAAGGGACCGTCTCCCTTGATCCGGACCGTCACCGCTTCCCCCGCCTTCATGGTAGCCGCCAGCAGGAGAGCCCCGGCAGCAGTACGGCCCAGGGCCGCCGCAGCCAGAGGGCTGCAGTGGTGGATTTCATTCATGTGCTGGGTCAGGTGGGTGGTGGTCACGGCATAGATCCGGGCATCCCCGGCCGTGGCCTTGACTAACACATCTTCCATAGGCACCTCTTACAGCTGTTTGGCCAGATTGACCATTTCAATCACAGCCATGGCCGCATCGGATCCCTTGTTCCCGGCTTTGGTGCCAGCCCGTTCCACGGCCTGTTCGATGTTTTCCGTGGTGACCACTCCAAAGGCAGTGGGCACTTCCGTTTCCATGTTCACCAAGGCAATCCCCTTGGACACTTCGTTGCACACATAGTCGTAATGGCTGGTAGCACCCCGGATCACGGCCCCCAAAGCGATGATTCCGTCATACTTGCCGCTTTTGGCCATTTTCTTGGCGATCAGAGGGATTTCGAAAGCCCCGGGGACCCAGGCCACGGTAATGTCATCTTCATTGGCCCCGTGCCGGCGCAGGGTGTCCTCCGCCCCGCTGAGCAGCTTGCTGGTGATGAATTCGTTGAAACGGGACACCACGATCCCGATTTTCAGACCTTCCGCTAACAATTGTCCTTCCAGAATTTTCATTTTGCATCCTCCACATCTTCATGTAATTCATGGCCCATGCGAACCTGTTTGGTCACCATATACCGATGATTGTAGCAGTTGTCTTTCATGATGATGGGCACCGTTTCCGTAATGGTGATCCCATAGCCGGAAAGCCCTGCCCGTTTGGCCGGATTGTTGGTCATCAGCCGGATGCTGGTGAGCCCCAGGTCTGCCAGGATCTGGGCTCCGATGCCGTAATCCCGCATATCCGGTTTGAAGCCCAGCTTCACGTTGGCGTCCACCGTATCCAGCCCCTGATCCTGAAGTTCATAAGCCCGGAGCTTGTTGGCCAGGCCGATGCCCCGGCCTTCCTGCTGCATGTACAGCACCACCCCGCAGCCTTCCTTTTCAATCATCTTCAGGCTGGTGGCCAGCTGGTCCCCGCAGTCGCAGCGAAGGGACCCCAGGGCGTCACCGGTGAGGCATTCGGAATGGACCCGGACCAACACATCCTTCTTGCCGGCCACATCTCCTTTGATGATGGCCACATGGCATTTGTCGTCCAAGTCGTTTTCGTACCCGATGGCCCGGAAGGTACCGTATTTGCTGGGCAGGGCTACGTTGGCGATCCGGTGGACCATCTTTTCCGTCTTCTTCCGGTAGGCGATCAGATCCGCCACGGTGATGAAGGTCAGGTTGAACTTCTTGGCGAATTCCATCAGTTCCGGAGTCCGGGCCATGGTACCGTCATCGCTCATGATCTCGCAGCAGATGCCCACCGGCTTCAGTCCTGCCAGCCGGCACAGGTCCGTAGTGGTTTCCGTATGGCCCGTACGCCGGAGCACCCCGCCTTCCCGGCTGCGGAGGGGGAACACATGGCCCGGCCGCCGGAAGTCTTCCGGTTTGGCGCTTTCATCGGCGCATTTCTTGATGGTGTAGGCCCGTTCCACGGCAGAGATCCCGGTAGTGGTGTCCTTGTGGTCGATGGATACGGTAAAGGCAGTTTCATGGTTGTCCGTGTTGTTGGCCACCATAGGTTCCATCTGGAGCCGGTCCAGGATGGCACCGTCGCAGGGCATGCAGATCAGGCCCTTGGCATGGGTGGCCATGAAGTTGATGTCGTCCGGAGTCACGTACTCCGCACTCATGATCAGATCCCCTTCATTTTCCCGGTCGGGGTCATCGGTGACCAGGACCATTTTGCCGGCACGGATGTCCGCAATGGCCTGTTCGATGGGATCAAACTGAAATTTTTTATCCATAGTTTTCACTCCTTAAAAAAATCCATTTTCGAAAAGGGTTTCCTTGGTAAGGCCCCCAGTTTTTCTGGTTTCCAACATCCGTTCCACATATTTCCCCAGGATGTCTGTTTCCAGGTTCACCTTGTCCCCGGTCTTTTTAAAGCCCAAGGTGGTGAACTGGACGGTCAGAGGGATCAATGATACGGAGAAGGTGGTATCCGTCACTTCCGTAATGGTCAGGCTGATGCCGTCAATGGCGATGGAGCCCTTTGTGACCATACCCCGGAGCAGGTCCGGGCTGCAGCTGATGGTAGTGACTTTGGCGATCCCTTCGGGACGGATCTTCACAATGGTCCCCACCCCGTCCACATGGCCGCTGACAATATGGCCGTCCAGACCGTCCCCTACATGGAGGGTCCGTTCCAGGTTGATCCGGTCCCCCTTCTTCAGGGAACCGATGGTGGTCCGGCGGGCCGTTTCCGGCATCACGTCCACGGTGAACCGCTGGCTGTCGAATTTCGTCACCGTCAGGCAGGCCCCGTTGCAGCAGACGCTTTCTCCGATTTTCAGCAAAGGCGGAATGGTCTGGGCGGCAATGGTCAGCCGGTAAGAATCCTGTTCCCGGCGCAAATCTTCCACCTTGCCCAGTTCCGCAATGAGTCCCGTAAACATGGGATCAGCTCCTTTCCAAAAGGCCGGTGACCATCAGGTCCGTGTCAAAGCTCTCATAGTGAGGTTCCTGTAGGGTCACCCGCAGGTCCATGTTCCGGGCGCCTCGGCCCCCGATGGGGCTCAGGTTCCGTTTGCCCCCGATCAGGCAAGGAGCGATGAAGGCATAGATCCGCTGGGCCAGTTTTCCGTCGAAGAAAGCGCCCTGGACCTGGCTGCCCCCTTCCACCAGGATGCTGGTCTTTTCCTGCTGGCCCAGTCTATCCAGCAGGATTCCCAGGTCCAGGGCCCCGTGTTTTTCCGGGATCTGCCACACCGTCACCTGGTCCAGGGCCTGGAAGGCCGCTACTTTTTCCCGGTCCGCTTTCAGGGAGGTGACCAGGAGGGTCTTAGCTTCCCCGTCAGTGAACACCTTCCGGTCCATGGGCAGCTGACAGTGGCTGTCCAGGACGATCCGGAGAGGATTTTTCCCTTCCACCAATCGGCAGGTCAGGGAGGGATCATCATTGAGTACCGTATTCTTTCCCACCAGGATGCAGTCGTAGATGCTCCGGAGCCGGTGGGCATAGGTCCGAGACTGTTCGTTGGAGATCCATTTGGAATCCCCGGAAGCCGTGGCGATCTTTCCGTCCAAGGTCATGGCGTATTTCAGGGCCACAAAAGGGCGGCCCGTCTTCATCCAGTGCATGAACACCTCGTTCTGCCGGTTGGCTTTGTCCGCCAGGACCCCCTGTACCACTTCCACCCCCGCTTCCCGGAGCCGGGCGAACCCTCGGCCGGACACTTTCGGATTGGGGTCATCGGCAGCGGCCACCACCTTTTTGATGCCCGCCTTGATCAGGGCTTCGCAGCAGGGACCGGTGCGGCCGTAATGGGAACAGGGTTCCAGGGTCACATAAGCGGTGCAGCCTTCCACCTGGTCTCCGGCGTCCCTCATGGCCATGATTTCCGCATGGGGCTGGCCGGCCTTGTGATGGTATCCCTTCCCTACGATTTTCCCTTCCGGGTTGACGATGACACAGCCTACAAGGGGATTGGGACTGGTGCAGCCCCGGGCTTTTTCCGCCAAATCCAGGGCCATCTGCATATATTCTTCGTCTGTCACAGTTTCACCCGCTTTCAAGATTGCGAAATACAAAAGCCGTGCCATCCAGGAGGATAGCACGGCAAATACACTTTCCCAGCGCTGTCTTTTCTCATCCAGACTGTACTGTCGGTATCGGAATTCCACCGATTCGTGCCGAGGCTCGCGGACTTTACCGCCGGTAGGGAATCGCACCCCTCCCCAAAGACAAAACTTATACTGTTATTTCCTGTCCATTATACCATATCTGGAAGGGAATGCAAGAAGGGGGCACAGAGTGGCCCCCTTCAGTCACTAGTCACTAGTCTCTCGTCTCCAGCCAAAGGAAAAAATTTGCAGGCAAATTTCAGCAATGGACCGTTAATTTCTTCCGTCCCGCTCTGTACTCTTCACTCTGCACTCTTCCTTTTTTGTTGTCAGAACGAATATTCCGCCCCGACGATGATCCGACGGCCGGGCATGGGGTAACTGTCCTGACCAGCCACTACGCCGCCCTGTTCTGCGTAGGCTGCGTTGTTCAGATTGTAGAAATTGGCGAAGCCGGTCCAGCTCTGGTCAAATTTATACCGGGCAATGAAATCCATGGTCAGGTACCGGTTTTCTCCATATTTGGTTTTGCTGAGCCCATTGGCCGCCCTTGCCCGGAGGTTCAGGTTCCATTTGGTGTCATGGTACCGGACACCGGCCTGGTAGTAGTTGGGCGCATAGTTTTCATCCCGGACATATCCGGTATCGTTCCGGTCGTTTTCTACCTTCACGTAGGTATAAGAGGCGTCCACATCCCACAATTTATTCAGCTTATGGGTCACTATCAAGGATAGGCCCCGCTTCTTCTGCCGATCGATGTTTTCGGCATAGCTGTCATAGTTGGGCATCAATTTCCAATTGATGGCATTGTGGAGATTGCTGTAAAATGCGCTGATCCCCACATCCGTCTTGGGATCCGTCTTGAAATTGTACCCCAGAGTATATACGTTACCCGTTTCTGCCTTCAGGTCCTCATTGCCTACGTATTTGCCCCACATCCCATAATCTACGAAATAATAGAGATCATCGATGGTAGGAGTCCGGAACACCTGGTTCCAGGAGAAGTAGGCATTGCTGTCTTTGCTGAACTTCTTGTTGATGGCAGCACTGCCGGTGGTCCGGTTGCCGCTGCGGCTGTGATCATCATACCGGATCCCAGTATTCAGCTGCCAGGTAGGGGCGAATTTCCACTGGTCCTGGAGGAAAATCGCTTTGTTATTATAGCCTTTTTTGCCCCGGTAACTGGTTTCGTTATGGGCCTTGGCATCCCGGTATTCCAAGCCTCCTACCAGGGTATTGGTATCGGACAAGACGAAGTTCTGCTGTCCTTCGATGCCCCAGTCCGTTTCGTCCATGCCCCCCTGGTTGAAATAGCTGTAATAATTCCGGTAGGCCTGGAGATATCCGCTGTTTCCGGCGTCTCGGTTCCAGTCATAGCGCAGCCCTACATTGTTGGTTTTTTTGTTCAAGTGGGAAGGGAAATAGGAAGTCACGCTGTAGGGATTGTTCCCTTCCATGATGGAATAGTCGTAATTCAGGGTCAGACCATCGCTTGCGGTAAAGTCATGGGTCAGCTTCAGGGAAATGTTGTCCTGGGTATAATTGGACTGTCCCGGCCATTTCTTGGTATCCCCATTGGTATCTTTGTATTTGATGTAGGAAGCTTTGTTCCGGCTGGCCGCCACCTGGATGCCGTTTTTGTCCACTTTGCCCCCTACGGACAGGCCCAGGTCCTGGCTGCCCCAGGAACCGTACCCCACCCGGATCTTTCCTGTGGTCTCCTCGGGAGTCTTGGTGATGATGTTGATCACGCCTCCTACGGCATCGGCGCCGTACAAAGTGGAAGCGCCCCCCTTCACCACTTCGATCCGCTCGATCATGTCCACTGGCGGCAGGGTATGGGCATCAAAAGTAGACTTGGCCATACTGCCCATACTGTTGTTGAACCGGCGGCCGTCCACCATCACCAGCACCCGTTCATCCCCGTTGAGCATGATATGGGATTCATAGGCTCCCACCCCGTTCTGCATCACACGTGCCCCGGGCACATCTTCCAAGGCATCGGTAACGTTCCTGTAGCCCCGGTCAGAGATCTGCTGGCTGGTGATCACCGTTACATCCGCCGGCGTATCGGCCTTGGCATTCTTCAGCCGGTTGGCCGTAATGACGACTTCTTCCGGTTTTCCTTCCGCCACAGGCTCTTCTGCCCAAGCCACTCCGCTGCTTCCCAGTGCCAAGGCAGCCAAAACTGCCCCGGTCAGCTTTTTGTTCCAAAGAGTTTTCATTTCCGTACTTCCTTTCGTTTCATGTCCTAGTACTCTCCTAGTGTACCGTATAAAGAAAAATACCGCAAATAGGCGGAAGCTATGGATTTCTATAGATTAAAGTTATAACAAAAGGAGCTGCTGCAGAGCAGCAACTCCTAATAACTCACGTGCATCAGATACAGCCCCTGGGGCGGGGCAGCCATGCCGGCCTTTTTACGGTTCCTGGCGGCCAGGACCTGGGCGAAATCTGTTTTGTCCCATTGTCCTGTCCCCACCCGGACCAGACAGCCTACGATGTTCCGAACCATACGGTACAGGAATCCGTCTCCGGTGATGGTAAAGGTGTACAGTTCCCCATCCTGGACCCACCGGGCATCTGTCAGGGTCCGCACCGGAGAGGTATCCTGGCTCCCCTGGTTCTTGAAGGAGGTAAAGTCATGCTTTCCCAAAAGCAGGGCCGCCGCCTGGTTCATGGCCTCCACATCCAGTTTCTCCCGGATCTCCCAGGTGGTATTCCGCTGGGTGGGGTCCGGCAGAGGAGAATAATAGATTTTGTACTGGTAGGTCTTATCCACCGCGTCGAACCGGGCGTGGAAGTCATCCCGGACCACTTCCGCCTCCCGGATGGCGATATCCGGCGGCAGATGGGGCTCCAGGGCCCGACGGTAATTTTCCGGAGGGATCCGGGATTCGGTGGCAAAGGAAATCACCTGGCCCAGGGCATGGACCCCCGCATCCGTCCGCCCGGCGGCTTTGATCAGGATGGGCTCCTGCAGCACTTCCGTCAGGGCCTTTTCCAGCACCTGCTGGACCCCCACTCCATTTTTCTGCCGCTGGAATCCCTGGTAATTGGTTCCGTCATAGGCTACGGTAGCTTTGATGGTCCGCTTCATGCCGGGAGCCCCCATCTCAGGAAGGCCAGCAGGGCAAAGAGCCCCAGCATCACCAGACCGGTCAAGGCATCCCCCTTGCCGTAGACCAGTTCATGCATCCGGGTCCGTCCTTCCCCGCCCCGGTAGCACCGGGCTTCCATGGCCAGGGCCAGTTCGTCAGCTCGGCGGAAGGAAGAAATGAACAGAGGGATCAGGATGGGCAGCATGTTCTTGGCCCGCTTCATGATGTTTCCGGAAGAAAAGTCCGCGCCCCGGGACATCTGGGCCTTCATGATCCGGTCCGTCTCCTCCAGCAGGGTGGGGATGAACCGGAGGGCGATGGTCATCATCATGGCCAGTTCGTGGGCGGGCACCCCGATTTTCTTAAAAGGTCGGAGCAGCGATTCGATGCCGTCGGTGAGCACGATGGGCGAAGTGGTGAAAGTCATGAGAGATGATACCAGGAGCAGCAGCACCAGGCGCAGGGACATCTTGACCCCCAGCACGATTCCTTCCTTGGTGATGGTGAGGAATTTCCACTGCCACAGCACTTCCCCCGGATCCGTGACAAAATGGATCACCATGGTCAAAAGGATGATGATCCACAGCGGCTTGATGGACCGGAGCAGGAGTCCTGCCGGCAGTTTGGCCAGGGCTGCCCCCAACACGATGAACCCGATGAGGATGCCGTAGGAAAGAGGCGAAGCGGCCAGGAATACCATGACCATGTAAAACAGTACCGCCAGGATCTTGGTCCGGGGATCCAGCTGGTGGATACAGGAATTCCCGGGATAATACTGTCCCAGGGTAATGTCTGTCAGCATGCTTTCCACCCCTTTGCTTTGTCAATGGCCCGGATCAGTTCGGTTTTGGTCAGAGGCGTCCCTTCAATGAGGAGGCCCTGCTGCCGGAGTTCTTCCGCCAGTTTCACGCTTTCCGGCACGTCCACGGAAAGGGCTTCCAGTTTTGCCCGTTCATGGGTGAACAGTTCCCGGGCCGGGCCGTCCAGCTGGAGCCGGCTGTCGCTCATGACCAGGAGCCGGCTGGCGTACTGGGCTGCTTCTTCCATGCTGTGGGTGATCAGCAGCACCCCCATTTTCCGTTTTTCGAAGATTTTGCGGAGCTGACCGAAAATGCTGTCCCGGCTGATGGGGTCCAGACCGGCACTGGGTTCGTCCATGATCAGGTAATCCGGTTCCATGGCCACCACCCCGGCAATGGCCACCCGGCGCATCTGTCCCCCGGACAGCTGGAAGGGGGACCGCTGGGCGAAACTGTCAAAATCCAGGTCCACGAATTCCATGGCGCTGCGGACGGCTTCTTCCACTTCCGGTTCCGTCTTCCCCTGGTTCCGGGGACCGAAAGCTATATCTTCATAGATGGTTTCCGCAAACAGCTGGTGTTCCGGATACTGGAATACCATGCCCACCCGGTTCCGGGCGGCTTTGGCTTCCGGCGTCTTGGCGGCCAGGTCCACCCCGTCCACCAGCACTTTCCCGGCCATGGGATGGAGCAGCCCGTTGAGATGTTCCGCCAGGGTGGATTTGCCGCTGCCAGTGTGGCCGATAAGGGCCACGAATTCCCCCTTTTCCAGGGTGAAAGCCACATCATCCAGGGCCTTCTTTTCCAGGCTGGTGTGGGTCATATAGGTATAGGAGATATGGTCTACTTGGATGGACATAATGCTTCACACAACTCCTTATGGGTAATGATGGGAGGCAGCTGATGGCCCTGTTTGTCCAGGGCATTGGCCACTTCTGCCGCCAGGGGACATTCCAACCCCAGGCCCCGGATCCGGTCCACCTGGGTGAAGACTTCCTTGGGAGTCCCTTCCAGGACGATTCTTCCTTTTTCCATAGCGATGATCCGGTCCGCCAGGATGGCCTCCTCCATTTTGTGGGTGATGTACACGATGGTGATGTGTTTTTCCTTATTCAGCTTCAGCACCGTGGAGACGATTTCTTTCCGACCCCGGGGATCCAACATGGCAGTGGGCTCGTCAAAGACGATGCACCGAGGTTCCAGGGCCAGCACCCCGGCAATGGCCACCCGCTGTTTCTGGCCTCCGGACAGTCGATGAGGGGCCCTTTTGGCGTAATCCAGCATGTCCACTGCCGCCAGAGCTTTTTCTACCCGGGGACGGATTTCAGGCCCGGGGACCCCGATGTTTTCCAGCCCGAAAGCCACATCTTCCTCCACAATGGCCGCCACGATCTGGTTGTCCGGGTTCTGGAATACCATCCCCACTGTCTGGCGCACCGGCCAGAGGTTTTCTTCTATGGCGGTATCCAGGCCGCCCACCAGACAATGTCCGCTGGTAGGGGTCAGGAGACCGTTGAAATGACGGGCCAGGGTGGACTTGCCGCTGCCGTTGGTCCCGATAATGGCGACAAATTCGCCGGGGGCAATGGACAGGTCGATGCCCTGGAGCGCAGTCATTTCCTGATTTTGCCCATCCACATAGGTATGGGTCAGATTTTTCGTTTCAATGATTGGTTCCATAACTTCCTCCATAAAGTTAAATTATAGCTTTGTTTACTGGATTCAGTCAATAATAAAGGGGGTGTGAAGAAATTCACACCCCCGTCTCGGGTCGCGAGCTTTGACGTTGCATCCATTTATTCTTTTTTCTATATGACAATAAGACAAAATCGGTTGGAATCTAAAAACCAAACCTTCGGTCTGTACAAACAAGCCCGAGACCGTGTGTCGCCAAGCGGCACACAAAACTTACAGCACTCCAGCTGGCAGGGCAATGCCCACACCCGGTCCGAAAGGCACACCCAGCATCATCCAGATCACCAGGAAGATGATCCAGGCAATCTGCAGGACCACAGCAACGGGAATCATGTTGGAAATCAGGGTCCCGATGGCGCAGTCCGGCATGTATTTTTCCTGGGCCACACTGAGGATCATCCAGATATAGGGACTCATGGGGGTGAAGCAGTTGCCCGGAGAGTCACCCAGCCGGTACAGCAGTTGGGTAAAGCCGGGATGGTATCCCAGCAGCATGAACATAGGGACGAAGATAGGTGCGAAAATAGCCCACTTGGCGGAGCCGGAAGAAACGAAGATGTTAACGAAAGCGGAAATCAGGATAAAAGCGATGCACATAGGAACCCCAGTGAAGCCCACGCCTTTCAGGAAGTTGGCTCCGCTGATGGCCAGCAATGTCCCCAGCTTGGTCCAGTTGAACAATCCCTGGAACTGCCCGCAGAAGAAACAGAACACCACATAGGCCCCCATGCCGCTCATCTGTTTCACCATGGCGGAGTTGATGCTCTTCACAGTGGTAAACTTTCCGGTAGTCTTCCCATAGACGATGCCAGCAATACTGAACAGGAAGAACAGCAGCGGGATCAGTCCTTTCAGCATCAGGGAGCCCACCACCGTCACTCCGTCTTTGGAAAGGATCTGGGTCTTGAAGCCGATGATGACGATGATGATATATACCAGGCAGGCCAGGCCGGCATTGTGCAGACCCTTGATTTCCAGAGGGGTCACTTCATCCATCAGAGCTTCTTCTTCCGACCCTTCATATTTGGGGAACCGAGGCTCGATGATGTGGATGGAAACCCAGCCGATGACAGCGCCGCAGAGGAAGGTGGAGACAAAGAGGAAATACCAGTTGCAGGTCACGTCCACGGCAAACAGTCCAGGTGCCCCCAAGAAAGCATCAATGGCCTGGTTGGTCAGGCCCTGGAGCAGCGAGTCGGTCCCGGCCACCATCAAGTTGGCCGTGAACCCGGCCTGGGCTCCGGCATACCCCACCATCATGCCCACCACCGGGTGTTTCTTGACCCCGATGTACACAATAGCAGCCAGAGGGGGAATCACGATCATGGCCGTATCGGAAGCAATGTTCCCGCAAGTCCCTAAGAAAGCGATCAGATAGGGTACGACCCCAGGAGGCACGTTCTTCAGGGAGCGTCTCAAGAGAGCCACCAGGAGCCCAGATTCTTCACAGAACCCGATGGCCATGGTCATGGTGATGACCAGACCCAGAGGGGCGAACCCGGTAAAATTCTTGACCAGATTGGTGAGGAGCCACTGGACCCCGGCCTTGGAAAAAAGGTTTTGGGAAACAACGGCCTTCCCTGTTGCAGGGTTGGTCAGGCTGAAGCCCGTACTGGTGAGCCCTGCACCAATAACGGCTGTAATGAGGAATAAGACCACGAACAAGATAGCGGGCGGCGGCAGTTTGTTGCAGACTGTCTCGATGGTATTCAGGAAACGGTCCACCCAGGTTTTCTTGACTGCATCTTTTGCGACCATTGATTGACAACCTCCTTAAAAAAGTATTACTCAATACAGTACCAAGATACTGCATTACAGCCTGAAACATCAAACATTTTTTATTTAAATTGTATTATTGTTTATATAATATCATGTTTTTACAAACCTTGTCCAGCCTTTCTTTCTCCTAGACGGGCCATCTTTTTTCTATGTTATAATTTGAACAAGTTTTTTCTTATATTTTTGTAATTTAAAAGGGGTGAATATGTGAAATGGGTGAAATAATGATACAGTTTTTTCCCAATATGACCGTATGGAAGCTACATTCCTTCAAAGAATACTTAATTTTCTTCCTTTTGCTCCTGTCTGGCTTCCTTTTTTTTCCATGGGTGGATCAATCGGCTCCGAAAAGCCAGGACTCCAGCAGGAGCAAAAAAACGTGTCTTAAAAGCTGTAAAGACTGGTTCTCGGGACCGATATCATTGTTTTTCTTTTAAAAATGGTGGATTATCCTCAGAATCGACTTGTATTCTGCTTCCCCATGATGTGCTTCTCCTCAGGATCATATCCAAAGGGTATCAGATTAAAGGTTCGGAACATAGTGAACAATGGTTGTTTAAAGATAATTCTGAAAGTATATCTATTCCCAATCCATTGACTATATTGGAGCACGAGAAAGATAAGCTGGAAAATCTGCTGAAAAAAGCCAAAATCGCCTTTATAAGAGTCCATATTTTTGTCATTGCAGCAGATAACTATGCAGCTCCCATCTTCTATCTGGATGGACCTTCCCGATCCAAAACCCTGAGCCTTCCAGAGCTGAAGCAATGGATCCGGCAGCGGGACCTGGATCTCCTGCCAGAAGAAAAGCAGCAGGAAATCCTGGCACTGCTGCAACAAAAATAAGGTGCTGCATGTGTGATTTTCACACATGCAGCACCTTATTTTATGATTCCGCTTATTTCTCTGCAGGCTGTTCTGCAGGCGTTTCAGCAGGCGGTTCCTCGCTGACTTCTACCGGGCGATGGAGTTTCAGCTGGATGTTCCGGTATTTGGGCATGCCCGTACCGGCCGGGATCAGTTTCCCGATGATGACGTTTTCTTTCAGGCCCAGTAGCGGATCCACCTTGCCTTTGATGGCAGCATCGGTGAGGTTCCGGGTGGTTTCCTGGAAGGAAGCGGCAGACAGGAAGGAATCGGTGGCCAGAGAGGCCTTGGTGATCCCCAGCAGGATGGGATGACCGGTAGCCGGCTGTTTCCCTTCGGCCAGCACTTCGTCGTTCTCATCTTCGAACTGGGCAATGTCCACCACGGAGCCCGGCAGCATATTGGTATCGCCGGCTTCGTCGATCTTGTACTTCCGCATCATCTGACGGACCATGACTTCCACGTGCTTGTCGTTGATTTCCACGCCCTGGGACTTGTAGACGCCCAGTACCTGCTGCACCAGATAATGACGGGTAGCGGCAGGGCCGGAGATCCGCAGGATATCATGGGGGTTCAGGGAGCCTTCGGTGAGCCGGTCGCCCACTTCTACTTTATCCCCTTCGGCCACATGGATCTTGGCGCCGTAAGGAATGTGGTAGGATTCGTCGGTTCCATCTTCCTTATGGATGATGATGAACCGGCCTTCTTCCTTTTCCTGGATTTCTACGGTACCAGCCACTTCTGTCAGGATACCAGGATGTTTCGGTTTCCGGGCTTCGAACAATTCTTCGACACGGGGAAGACCTTGGGTGATATCGTCCGCACCAGCAACACCGCCGGTGTGGAAGGTTCTCATGGTCAGCTGGGTACCCGGTTCGCCGATGGCCTGTGCAGCGATGGTGCCGACGGCTTCGCCCACTTCCACCTTCTTGGCAGTAGCCAGGTTCCGGCCATAGCAGGCACGGCAGACCCCGAAATGGGATTTGCAGGTCAGTACGGAACGGATCTTGACTTTCTCCCGCAGGTCGGCGATCACATCAGCCATATCTTCAGTGATGTAGTCGTTGATGTGGTAAATCACTTTGCCATCCTTGTCGGTGATGTCTTCGGCCAAGGTACGACCCACCAGACGATCCCGGAGGGATTCCAGCACGGTGCTCTTGTTTTTCCCGGAAGTGATGGCTTCCACATAGACACCGTCCACTTCATTGTTCCGGATCTTCAGTTCTTTTACGGTCCCGTCTTCCAGGATCTTTTCGATCACGTCAGAGGTGAACTTGTCGCCAGCCTTGGCCAGGACTTCGTCCTTTTCGTTGACGATGTCTTCTTCCACCTGTTTGTCCAGGAAATGGTGGGTCATATGTTCCCTGAAAGCACTCTTGACCTTTTCTTCCGGCACGTTGATGGCCAGGGTTTCCGGTTCTTCATTGCTTTCTTCATCAGCCGGATACAGGCTGATTTCCAAGATCCGGGCAGCCATCAGACGGTCAAAGACTTCTTCCGTGACCACCGTATCGGCTTCTGCCAGGATGGAATCATCTTCCGGATTCATCACACTGGCGGCCAGAGTACGTCCCACCACATATTCCTTCAGCTTGTGCTGGCTGGACCCCAGGACGGCCTTGCAGAAACGGGCCCGTTCCCGGACCAGGTTCATGCCGGTCACATCGCAGTCGTCTTCCCGGACGATGACGTCCTGGGCAACGTCTACCAGACGGCGGGTCAGATAACCAGAGTCAGCCGTACGCAGTGCAGTATCGGTCAGACCTTTCCGAGCACCATGGGAAGAAATGAAGTATTCCAAGATGGTCAGGCCTTCACGGAAGTTGGATTTGATAGGACGGTCGATGATCCGGCCGGAAGGGTCAGCCATCAGACCGCGCATGCCGGCCAGCTGACGGATCTGCTGCACGTTACCACGGGCACCGGAATTGGCCATCATGTACACAGGGTTGAAAGGATCCATGGTGTGCTTCATCAGGGCATTGGCCACGTCTTCAGTGGCTTTATCCCAGATGGCGATGACCTTGCGGTACCGTTCGTCATCGCTCATGAGACCGCGGTTGAAGATGGTTTCCACTTTATCTACCTGCTTTTCAGCGGCAGCCAGGATGGAAGCCTTTTCTTTCGGGATCTTGATGTCGGAAGCGGCAATGGACAGGCCGGATTTGCAGGCGTTGTCATAGCCCAGCTTCTTGACGATATCCAGCACCCGGGCGGTGCCGAAGTTGCCATAGAGCTTGTGGGCTTTGGCAACCAGACGGCCCAGTTCTTTCTTATCGATCAGTTTGCCCAGGAGCCAGGTCCCGTCTTCTTGTTTGGAGTAATACCGCATTTCCACAGGCAGTTCGGAGTTGTAGATGATGTTGCCCATGGAAGTGGTCACCAGGCTTTCGCCCTTGTCGGAGGGTTCCGGGAAGATTTCCGCATTGGGGACCTTCACCTTGATCCGGTCCTGGAGGTCGATCACATGGTTGAAGTAAGCCAGACGGGCTTCGTCGAAGCTGATGAACCGGCGGCCTTCCCCTTTGGCCCCATCCTTGAAGATGGTCAGGTAGTAGGCCCCCAGAACCATATCCTGGGTAGGAACGGTGATGGGTTTCCCGTCTTTGGGTGCCAGGATGTTGTTGACAGACATCATCAGCACCCGGGCTTCTGCCTGGGCTTCAGCGGACAGCGGCAGATGGACGGCCATCTGGTCCCCGTCGAAGTCGGCGTTGTACGGCGTGCAGACCAGAGGATGCAGTTTGATGGCCCGGCCTTCGGACAGGATCGGTTCGAAAGCCTGGATGCCCAGTCTGTGCAGAGTCGGGGCACGGTTCAGCAGTACAGGATGTTCCTTGATTACATCTTCCAGCACATCCCAGACGGCGTTGGTGGCCCGTTCCACCATCCGTTTGGCGCTCTTGATGTTGGTGGCGGCGCCGGTTTCCACCAAGCGCTTCATCACAAAGGGCTTGAACAGTTCCAGGGCCATTTCTTTCGGCAGGCCGCACTGGTGCATCTTCATTTCAGGCCCTACCACGATTACGCTACGGCCGGAGTAGTCCACCCGTTTCCCCAGCAGGTTCTGACGGAAACGGCCCTGCTTCCCTTTCAGCATATCGGACAGGGATTTCAGAGGACGGGTGCCGGGGCCCGTTACGGCACGGCCGCGGCGGCCGTTGTCGATGAGGGCATCCACCGCTTCCTGGAGCATCCGTTTTTCGTTCCGGACGATGATGTCCGGAGCCTGGAGTTCCTGGAGCCGTTTCAGACGGTTGTTCCGGTTGATCACCCGGCGGTACAGGTCGTTCAGGTCACTGGTGGCGAACCGGCCGCCATCCAGCTGGACCATGGGGCGCAGGTCGGGAGGGATGACCGGGATAACGTCCATGATCATCCATTCCGGTTTATTGCCGCTCTTCAGGAAGGCCTCGCACACATCCAGCCGGCGGACGATGTTCCGTCTCTTCTGGAGGCTGGTCTCGGTCTTCAGGGCAGCCCGCAGTTCTTTGGTCAGTTCTTCTACGTTGATTTCATGGAGCAGTTCCTTGATGGCTTCTGCCCCCATGCCCACCCGGAAGGTAGGACCATATTCATCCAGTTTTTCCTGATATTCCGCTTCGGTGAGCAGCTGTTTCTTGGTCAGGTTGGTGTCGCCCGGATCCAGAACGATGTAGCTGGCAAAGTACAGGACTTTTTCCAAGGCTCTCTGGCCGATGTCCAGGATGGCACCCATCCGGCAGGGAATCCCCTTGAAGTACCAGATGTGGGAGACAGGAGCGGCCAATTCGATGGACCCCATCCGGTCACGGCGGACCTTGGAACGGGTGACTTCCACGCCACATTTGTCGCAGACCACACCCTTATAACGGATACGTTTGTACTTGCCGCAGTGGCATTCCCAGTCTTTGGTGGGCCCAAAGATCCGTTCGCAGAATAAGCCGTCCCGTTCCGGTTTCAGGGTTCTATAGTTGATGGTTTCCGGTTTGGTCACTTCCCCGTGGGACCAGGCTCTGATCTTCTCCGGAGAGGCCAGACCGATTCTCATAGAATGAAATTTATTTACGTCCAACAAGAGCACTCACTCCTTCCTACTCTGCATCAGACCCGTTGTCATCGCTGTCATCATGGGAATCGTCCAGATCCATGTTCCCGATATCGGCAATCACATCGAAGTCGCTGCCTTCCGGCTGGTCTTCATCCGGGCTCAGTTCTTCTTCACCATTCTGGGCAGGGTTCTCCTCCCCTACATTGGCTGCCGTATGGGGAGCCTTGTTGGCCATGTCCATATCCAGCTCTCTGGCGATGTCGCCCATTCCGATATCTTCGTCTTCGTCATCCAGATCGATTTCGTCATCATCTTCATCCAGCACCTGGATATCCAAGCCGATGCTCTGCATTTCCTTCACCAATACCTTGAAGGATTCAGGCACCCCCGGTTCTGGGATGTTTTCACCTTTTACGATGGCTTCATAGGCTTTTACACGGCCTACCACGTCATCGGACTTGACGGTAAGGATTTCCTGCAGGGTATAAGCAGCCCCGTATGCTTCCAGGGCCCACACTTCCATTTCCCCGAATCTCTGGCCGCCGAACTGGGCTTTACCACCCAGAGGCTGCTGGGTAACCAGGGAGTACGGACCGGTGGAACGGGCATGGATCTTGTCCGCCACCAGATGGTGGAGTTTCAGGTAGTAGATGCAGCCCACGGTGACCGGGTTGTCGAAAGGTTCCCCAGTACGGCCGTCGTACAGGGTGGTCTTTCCACTGGGATCCACTCCAGCCAGCTGCAGGGTCTTTTCCATATCGTCTTCCCGGGCGGAATCGAATACGGGCACAGCCACCGGCACCGCATGGTCCACAGTTTCCGGCATGCCGTACTTGTCCACATCGTAGCCGGCTTCTTTCAGTTCGCCTGCCAATTTCGGGTCTCCGGATTCGATCCGCATCCCCAGGGCACAGGCAGCCCAGCCCAGATGGGCTTCCAGGATCTGCCCGATGTTCATACGGGAAGGTACGCCCAGAGGGTTCAGTACGATCTGGACCGGTTCGCCGTTGGGCAGGAAGGGCATGTCTTCCCGAGGCATGATCCGGGAGACAACACCCTTGTTCCCGTGACGGCCTGCCATCTTGTCCCCTTCGCTGATTTTCCGTTTCTGGACAATGTGGACACGGACCTGCTTGCTGACGCCAGGAGGCAGTTCATCCCCGTTTTCCCGGGTGAAGATCTGCACGCTGACGATGATCCCAGATTCCCCGTGGGGAACCCGCAGGGAGCTGTCCCGGACTTCCCGGGCTTTTTCGGCAAAGATGGCCCGGATCAGCCGTTCTTCTGCGCTCAGTTCCGTTTCCCCTTTAGGCGTGACTTTCCCTACCAGGATATCTCCAGGACGGACTTCCGCACCGATGCGGATGATTCCATCCTCATCCAGGTCCTTCAGGGCTTCTTCCGAAACGTTGGGGATATCCCGGGTGATTTCTTCCGGTCCCAGTTTGGTATCCCGGGCGTCGCAGTTGTATTCTTCGATATGGATGGAGGTGAAGACATCTTCCTTCACCAGGTCTTCGCTGAGGAGTACAGCATCTTCGTAGTTGTAGCCTTCCCAAGGCATGTAAGCCGCAATGGCATTGCGGCCCAGGGCCAGTTCGCCGTGATCCGTGGCAGGCCCATCAGCCAGCACCTGTCCTTCTTCCACCTTGTCCCCCTTGAATACGATGGGACGCTGGTTCACGCAGGTGCTCTGGTTGGAGCGTTTGAATTTCAGCACGTTGTACTCATCTACACCGGCGCCGTCGGCCCGGGTCACGATGATCTTGTCGCCGCTGACATATTTCACTGTCCCAGCGTGTTTGGCCAGGATGCAGACCCCGGAGTCCACGGCCACTTTGTATTCCATCCCGGTCCCTACCACAGGAGCTTTAGGGTTCAGCAGAGGCACGGCCTGCCGCTGCATGTTGGCCCCCATCAGGGCACGGTTGGCATCGTCGTTTTCCAGGAAAGGAATCAGAGCTGCTGCGATGGACATAACCTGTTTCGGGGATACGTCCATGAAATCTACCCGGCTGGGAGGAATGGACAGTACGTCGTTCCGTTCCCGGCAGGTTACGTGGCTGTTGACGAAGGTCCCGTCATCGTTCAAAGGTTCGTTGGCCTGTGCCACGATGTAATTATCTTCTTCATCTGCCGTCATGTAGACGATTTCGTTGGTGACTTTGCAAGTCTTCTTGTCTACTTTCCGGTAAGGGGTTTCGATGAAGCCATACCGGTTCACCACCCCGTAAGCAGCCAGGGACCCGATCAGACCGATGTTGGGGCCTTCAGGGGTTTCAATAGGACACATACGGCCATAGTGGGAAACGTGTACGTCACGGACTTCATAGCCGGCTCTTTCCCGGGACAGACCGCCGGGCCCCAGCGCGGACAGACGGCGTTTATGGGTCAGTTCCGCCAGAGGGTTGTTCTGATCCATGAACTGGGACAGCTGGCTGCTGCCGAAGAATTCCTTCACAGCGGCCACCACGGGACGGATGTTGATCAGGGCCTGGGGCGTGATCACATCGGCATCCTGGAGGGTCATCCGTTCCCGGATCACCCGTTCCATACGGCTCAGGCCGATCCGGAACTGATTCTGGAGCAGTTCGCCCACGCAGCGGACACGCCGGTTGCCCAAATGGTCGATATCGTCCTTGCCTTCCATGCCATCGATGACATTCAGCAGATAGGCGAAAGAAGCGATCACATCGGCGGGCGTGATGACCCGGACGGAAGCATCGATATCTTTGGTGACAATGATCCGTTCCGGTTTTTCCTGGTATTTCACCCAGACTTCTGCATAGCCGGGCTGGCTGTAGATGCCGCTCTGTTCCAGCTTGTCGATTTCTTCGTCCCCGATGATGGTGCCGGCCGGCAGGACCACTTCGCCCTGGCTGCCGTCAGGATTTTCGAAAGCGATGGGAGAAGTCAGTTCCTTACCCAGGAGACGCTGGCGCCACCCCAGTTTCTTATTGACCTTATAGCGGCCCACATTGGCCAGATCATACCGCCGGTTGTCAGAGAAGATGTTCTTGATCAGCTGGGCGGCATTTTCCAAGTTGGCCGGTTCGCCCGGACGCAGTTTCCGGTAGATTTCCAGCAGGGCATCGTCTTCATTTTTGGTGGTATCCTTGGCCAGGGTCGCTACCAAGAAAGGATGTTCTCCGAATGTCCGGATGATATCATCATTGGTAGGCAGTCCCATTACCCGGAGCAGCGCCGTAGCCGGCAGTTTCCGGGTCCGGTCCACACGGGCGTAGATGATGTCGTTCAGGTCGGTTTCATATTCGATCCAGGCACCCCGGTTGGGGATCACGGTGGTCCCATAGAGGAATTTCCCCATAGGATCCATGTCTTTGGCGTAGTAGACTCCCGGAGAACGGACCAGCTGGCTGACAATGACACGTTCCGCCCCGTTGATGACGAAGGTACCGGTATCGGTCATCAGAGGGAAATCCCCCATGAAAACAGTGGATTCCTTGATTTCTCCCGTATCCTTGTACAGCAGGCGGACATCCACGTTCAACGGTGCCGCATAAGTGGCATCCTTTTCCTTGCAGGTCTCGATGTCATACTTGGGATCGCCAATGGTGAAGTTTTCAAAACTCAGTTCCAGGTTATCCGTAAAATCTTTGATAGGAGAAACATCCTTGAAAACGTCATGCAGCCCTTCTCTTATGAACCACTCATAAGATTTTCTCTGCAAGTCGATCAGATGAGGCATTTTCAGGACTTCTTTGATCCGAGCATAACTGTACCGGATGCGGTCGCCATTATGAACCGGCTTAAACATGTGGTCTCTCACTCCTTTTCTCTAGGCAGGTGTTCGAAGAAAGTACTAAGAATCTATTACACAAAAAAAACAAGGCAGTCAACACAATCAAGATTGATCAGCCTTGTATCCTGCAATGTCTCTCAGTCAGCATTTCGTGCTCCTCTCCTCACTTGAGCGGGAACGCGATGTCCAACCACTGAGCACTCGCGAAACCTATATATCCTGCTTTAGCAAACTTCATGGACGATAATTATATCATATAATATGGCTTTTCGCTTATTTAATATGTAAACTTTATGTGAATTTTTTAATGGAATTTCTTTCCATCCCGGATCAGGCAGTTCCATTCCGGACGGTCCAGTGCCAGCCGGATCACCGTCACCAACCCATAATTGGAATTGTACCGGTAGAAGATCAGGAATCGGCCGGCAGGGTAGCACCGGATCCCTTCCAGATCCAACAGGGAATCCTGGGCATTGGCGGCCACTTTGGGGAACGTTTCCACTTCTTTCAGTACCCGGTCCAGTTCAGCCAGTTCTTCCCGGCTGCAGCAGGCTTCCGCTGCTTTCCGGTCCCGGAGGGCTTCCTGGGTAGATACCAGGTTTCCCTGGGCATCCGGCATATCTTCCTGTTCCAGGCTTTTCAGTCCCTGGGCCGCAAAAGCCCGAGCCTGTTCCCGCATGGCTTCATCCATCTTCTTTCCATCCTTCCATGAAAAAAGAGCTGCCGCAAAGCGACAGCCCTTTGGGTCTTTAAGCTTCGGCTTCCACCGGATAAACGCTGATGGTACGGCGATCCTTGCCCCATCTTTCGAAAGCGACCTTACCGGCTACTTTTGCATAGATGGTGTAGTCCTTGCCCATGCCAACGTTCTGACCCATGTGGAAACGGGTGCCGCGCTGACGGACGATGATGGAGCCGGCAGTTACCAGCTGACCGTCATGGGCTTTGGTCCCCATGCGCTGTGCGTTGGAATCACGGCCGTTGTGGGTAGAACCGGACCCTTTCTTATGAGCGTGTAATTGAAGGATTAATTCGAACACGATGTTCACCTCCTGTGTTCCTTGATCATGAGATAATCCTGGGAATAAGTCTTCTGGAGATGGCGCAGGCCGCAGACCATGGTCTTGAGGACTGCATCCGTCTTTGCATCGGGCTCATCCACCAGTCTTACCGCCAAGCTGCCGTCTTCCTGGTCAATGGAGTAGTCCACCTTCCGGTGGAGAACTTCGTTGAGGCCATTGGCGGCCACCTGGGTATTCAGGGATACAGCATAGCAGACTTCGTCGAACCCTTCCGGGCTGTACTCCGCATGCCCCGATACTCTGTACCGCCTGATCCTGCCATGCCGATTGTAGTAGATATCTACGGCAATCATGGCTTATGCTTCGATAGAAGTGATTTCAACCTGGGTGAACGGCTGACGATGACCCTGGCGTTTCCGATAGTTGGATTTTGCTCTGTATTTGAAAACAAAGATCTTATCGGCTTTGCCCTGTTTGGCAACCTTGGCGGTCACCTTGGCACCGGCTACGGTAGGAGCCCCTACTTTCACATCGCCATCGTTGACAACAGTCAGGACTTCATCAAAAACGACTTCCTGGCCTTCTTCAACGTTCAGTTTTTCAACGTTCAGTACATCGCCTTCGCTGACGCGGTACTGTTTGCCACCTGTACGGATAATAGCGTACATATTCTGCACCTCCCTCATTCCAAGACTCGCCGAATACGGTAAACTCCTTCCGGAGTTTTTCAGGACCTCTCCGGGCGGTAGTGCCAAATTCACATTCAGCCTTGCTAGTATACTATAAGATGCCGAAAAAAGCAAGGTTTTCTTTCTGGATGGTTCCTTTTCCAGCTTTAGGAAGCAGCAATTTTTCCTGTATTCCTGGGCTGGGAAACATGCTATAATATTTGAATTGCAAACCAAAGAAAGGTCGTGAGAATCAAAGATGAAAGAAATGATTCGTCTGATGGGGATCACCAAAGAATTTGAAGATGAGCTGATCATCCCCACTCTCAATCTGACTATCTACGACGGGGAATTCGTGACCCTTTTAGGCCCCTCCGGCTGCGGGAAGACCACCATGCTGCGCATGATTGCCGGTCTGGAAACGCCCACCCAGGGCCATATTTTTTTGGATAACGAAGACGTCACCCACCTGGCGCCCTACAAACGGAATGTGAATATGGTGTTCCAGCACTATGCCCTCTTTCCCCACATGACGGTGGAAGAAAATATCCGTTTCGGACTGCTGATGAAAAAAGTTCCCCGCAAAGAACAGCAGAAACGGATCGCCGATGTGCTGCAGCTGACCCAGCTGGAAGAGCTCCGATATCGGAAGCCTCAGCAAATGAGTGGCGGGCAGCAGCAACGGGTGGCCATCGCCCGTGCCTTGGTCAACAATCCCAAGGTCCTGCTGCTGGACGAACCTTTGGGTGCCCTGGACTACAAACTCCGGAAGACCATGCAGCTGGAACTGCGGAATCTTCAGCAGAGGCTGGGCATCACTTTCATCTACGTAACCCACGACCAGGAAGAAGCCCTGACCATGAGCGACCGGGTCATCATCGTCAACGGCGGCCGGATCGAACAGGATGATCCGCCGGCCAGGATCTACCAGTATCCTCGGAGCCGGTTCGCCGCCAGCTTCATCGGAGAAAACAACTTCTTCCCCCTTCCGGATGATGACAGCCGGCTGCTGTCCGTGCGGCCTCAGTTCATCAATGTCTGTGCCCTGGATGACAAGGAAAGGAAAGGACCGGAGCCCTTCCATACCGGGACCATCGAACAGATCCTGTTCTGCGGGACGTTCGACAAACTGTTCATCCGCCTGGATGACTCCCGGGATATGGTCACTGCCTACCAATATTATGAAGATTATCGGAAATGGTCTGTAGAAGACCGGGTAGGGATCTGGTGGAACACCCAAGACGGTGTCCAGGTGACGAAATGAGACGGGGCAAACTGCTGGTGCTTCCGGCCATGGGATGGCTGGGGCTTTTCTTTGCCCTGCCGCTCCTGATTGTGGTGGTGGTTTCCTTTGCTTCCCGGACGGCCTACGGACAAGTGGTCTTCCAATGGAACCTGGAAAACTACCTCCGCTTCCTGGAACCCTTGTACCTGAAGATCTTCGCCTTTACTCTGGGGACCGCATTTGTCACCACACTCTGGACTTTTGCCATGGGGTATCCGGTAGCCTATACCATCGCCATGATCCTGCCCAAAAAATGGCAGCAGGCCGGGATCATCCTGGTGATGATCCCTTTCTGGATCAATTTCCTGATCCGTTCCTATTCCTGGGTCATCATCCTGCGTGCCCAAGGGCTGGTCAACACCTTCCTGCTCCATTTCGGGTTCATCGAAAAGCCTCTGGGGCTCCTATACAACAATACGGCCGTCCTCCTGGGCATGGTCTACGGCCTGCTCCCCTTTATGGTCCTGCCCATCTATGTTTCTCTGGAACAGATGGACAAACGGCTGCTGGAAGCGGCCAGTGATCTGGGAGCTTCTCCCTTCACTGCCTTCCGGAAGATCACCCTGCCCCTGACTCTGCCGGGAGTAGCAGCCGGATCCATCCTGGTTTTCATCTCTTCTTTGGGTATGTTCGTAGTCCCCGACATCATGGGAGGTGCCAAAAGTTCCCTGATGGGCAATGTGATCCAGAACCAGTTCCTGGCGGCCCGGGACTGGCCTTTCGGTTCTGCACTTTCCATCATCCTGGCACTTCTGTCCTTGGTGATGATCATCCTGTACTACAAGGCCCTGGAAGCCCAGAAAGGAGGGAAGCAGCATGAAGAAAAACTGGCGTAGTGCCACGCGGGTGGCATATTCCTTAGCCATTTTGGCCTTTTTGTACCTGCCCCTCCTGATCCTTTCCCTGTATTCCTTCAACGATTCCCGGATCAATGCAGTGTGGACCGGATTTACTTTCAAATGGTACATTTCCCTGCTCCACAATGACCGGGTCCTGGAAGCCCTGGGCAACAGCCTGCTGATTGCTGCCATCACCACCGTAGTCACCACAGTCATGGGCACCCTGGCCGCTCTAGCCCTCCACCGCTACCAGTACCGCTGCAAACTGCTGATCAACAGCCTGCTGTACCTGCCCATCCTGATCCCGGAAATCGTCATGGGCCTTTCTCTGCTGGTGCTCTTTTCCCAAGTAGGGATCCCCTTGGGCCGCCCCACCTTGATCATCGCCCATATCACCTTTTGCATCTCCTTCGTGATCATTACCGTTGGTGCTCGGCTGGAAGGCTGCCGGCAGGACCTTGAAGAGGCGGCCAGCGATTTGTATGCTACGCCTTGGCAGGCTTTCCGGTATGTGACCTTTCCCATGATCCTGCCGGGGATCGTAGCCGGTGCCCTGATGGCCTTCACCCTTTCCATCGATGATTTCGTCATCAGCTTCTTTGTGGCCGGTCCTAATTCCACCACCCTGCCCCTCTACATCTACGCCATGGTCAAGAGAGGGATCTCTCCCCAGATCAACGCCCTCTCCACCTGCATGATGCTGGTCACCATCTCCCTGGTAGTGGTTTCCCAGCTGCTGCAGAAGCGGGGCTACCACTCTTCCCGAAAGGACTGATGCTGCGTGAAAAAGATCCAATGGCTGTGCTGCCTCGTTTTGACTCTCCTGCTGCTCATGACCGCCGGCTGCGGCGAAGAAAAGAAACAGCCGGAAGAAGGGAAGCAGGTCCTGAACCTGTTCAGCTGGGCCGATAATTTCGACCCGGAAGTCATCAAGGCTTTTGAAAAGAAATACAACTGCAAAGTCAACTACGACGTCTTTGCCAACAACGAAGAACTGCTGGCCAAGCTCCAGGCAGGGGGCGCCCAGTATGATCTGATCCAGCCTTCCGACTATATGGTCTCCACCATGATCAAGCTCCACCTGCTGGAAAAGCTGGACAAAAAGGCCATCCCCAATACCCGCAACCTCATGGACAATCTCCAGCATCCCCAGTTCGATCCAACGGGAGAATATTCTGTGGTATACACTTGGGGGATGACGGATATCGTCTACAATAAGAAGTATGTGAAGACCCCACCCACTTCCTGGAACGATCTGTGGAATCCGGAATACAAGGGCCGGGTCATCCTCCTCAACGACAGTCGGGAAGTCATTGGCATGGCTCTGAAGAAAAACGGATGGTCCAACAATTCCACCGATCCGGAACAGCTAAAAAAAGCTTTCCAGGATCTGGAACAGCTGGTCCCCAATATCCTGGCCTACGATACCGATGGACTCAAGCAGAAATTCATCGCTGAAGAAGGCTGGATCGGGACTATGTGGTCCGGAGACGCCTCCTTCAGCTACAAGGAGAACCCCAACCTGGGCTTTGTGATTCCCAAGGAAGGGACCCTGGTCTGGGCAGATACCCTGGCCATTCCCAAAGGAGCCAAGCACAAGGAGCTGGCGGAGAAATTCATCAACTTCCTGTTCGATCCGGAAATCAGTGCCAAGAACTATGAAGCCATCGGCTATAACGATCCCAACAGCAATGCCCGGAAATACCATTCCAAGGAATACCTGGAAGACCCCATGCTGAATACGGCCATCGCCCATCTAAAAGAGGGAGAATGGCTCCACGACATCGGGGACGGGATCACCCTGTATGACAAGTACTGGACGGAATTAAAGACGATACGGTAATGGAAAAGGGGCCGTGAAGAAATGAGAGATTCATTTCTTCACGGCCCCTTTGGTCGCGGGTCAAGGCCCGTGACCGGTGCCGCTTAAGCGGCACCTCTTATTTTGCCTGTGCGTTTTGGTTGTTCTGTACCGGTTTCACTTCCACCGGAATCATGTTCAGGCCCTGGAGTTCTGCTTTCTTGCCTTTGACGCTGAACACAAAGGTCATCTGCACATTGGGAGCCTTCTTGGCATCGCCGATATAAATCAGACGATCCGCATCAGCAAATTTATCCAGACGGACCAGTTTCAGATTGCTGATACCGCCCAGCTGTTCCGTTACGCCTTTTTTCATATTGTCCAGTGCCGCCGCATTGAAGTTTTTCTGGAGAGCCGGAGAAAACCCGGTAGAAACTTCTGCCAGCTGACCTTTCCCCTGGATCAGCCCGATGACTTTCGTCGTAGTGGCTTCTTCCTGGGCCAGCAGGTCGCTGGCCGGGCTGGCAAAGCCCAGGCTGGCCATACCCAGAGACAGTACTGCCGTCAGCATCATAATGATTTTTTTCATATTCGATCCATCCTTTCCTATCTATCAGATATTGTCTTTTGCAATCCGTTCCATGGCTTCTTTGGTGCCCTCGTGAGTCCCGAAAGCGCTGAGCCGCAGATAGCCTTCGCCCATAGTGCCGAAACCGGCGCCAGGAGTCCCCACAATGGCCAGGTCATTCAGCAGATGGTCAAAATATTCCCAGCTGCCCATGCCTTTGGGACATTGTACCCACACATAAGGAGAGTATACGCCGCCATAGTATTTGTACCCCTTCTTGTCAAAGGTTTCCATCATCATCCGGGCGTTTTCCCGATAGTAAGCCAGCATTTCGCCGCATTCCTTTTCGCCCACAGGAGACATAGCAGCTTCCGCGCCTCTTTGGACAATATAGTTCACGCCGTTGAACTTGGTAGTCTGGCGGCGGAGCCACATCTTATTCAGGCTCAATTCCTGTCCTTCCGGTGCCTTCCGGGTCAGCTGCAGCGGCACCACGGTATATCCGCACCGGGTACCGGTGAATCCAGCCGTCTTAGAGAAAGAACACAATTCAATGGCACAGTCCTTGGCTCCCGGAATCGCAAAAATGCTCCGAGGCACATCCGGATTGGTGATGAAGGATTCATAAGCTGCATCATAGAGGATGATAGCATCATTTTTCCGTGCATAATCCACCCATTCCTTCAGCTGTTCTTTGCTGTAGGCAGCCCCAGTGGGGTTGTTGGGAGAGCACAGATAAATGATATCCGCTTTGACAGCAGGATCCGGCATGGGCAGGAATCCATTTTCCGGAGTCCCCTTCATGAACAGGATCTTCCGGCCCCGCATCACATTGGTATCCACATAAACCGGATAGACTGGATCCGGAACCAGGACCACATTGCTGTCGTCAAACAGATCCGTGATGTTGCCGCAGTCACTCTTGGCCCCATCGCTGACAAAAATTTCTTTGATATCCAGTTCCACTCCATGGCGGGCATAATATTTCTGGATGGCTTCTTGGAGGAATCCATACCCCTGTTCCGGTCCATAGCCTCTGAAAGTTTCTTTATGGCCCATCTCTTCCACGGCTTTTGCCATGGCAGCAATGACGGACGGTGCCAGAGGGAGAGTGACATCTCCAATGCCCATCTTGATGATTTTCTTTTCCGGGTGTGCCTCACTGAAAGCTCTCACCCGTGCAGCAATATCTGCAAACAGATAGCTTTCCTTCAACTTCGCAAAATTTCCATTCACTAAAGCCATATCTGACTCTCCTTTGATGCAAAACGATGTATTCCAATGCGGAACCTTTATTTATTGTAAAGTAGCCCCGGAGGAATGTCAATTATTTCAAACTTTCTTCCAAAAGTTCTTCCGGGATTTCGATTTCCCCTTCATAAACCGTGGTGGCCGGTCCTTTCAGGGTCATGGCGTCATCCTCTCCCGTACGGACCTGGAGAAGCCCGCCTTTGGCTTCCACTTTCAGGAACTCTCCCCGCTGGCCGGCTTTGCCCAGTGCTGCACAGGTATAGCCAACAGCACAGGCGCCGGTGCCGCAGGCCCAGGTTTCTCCGCTGCCTCGTTCCCAGACCCGGAATTTTACATAGTTAGCGTCCACCACCTGGACGAATTCTACATTGGTCCGTTCTGGAAAGAGCGAAGAGGTTTCAATGACCCGCCCCACTGCTTCCACCGGGGCAGATTCCACATCTTCTACGAAAGTGACAAAATGAGGATTTCCCATGGAAACTGCTGTACCCCGCACGGTGATTTCCGTTCCATCGGGACGGGTAAAAGTCACCGGCTGATCCACACAAGTTTCTCCGGACCATTCCATGGGGATGGAAGCCACTTGGGTTTCTGCCCTTCCCATGTCCACTTCCGCCAGGACCACTTTCCCCTTTTCCACAGTCATGTGGATGGTCTTGATGCCCCCCAGGGTATCCAAGGTAATGGTATCCTTGTGTGTCAAGCCTTTATCATAGACGAATTTGGCGATGCATCGGGACCCGTTCCCGCACATCTTTCCTTCTGAAGCATCGGCATTGAACATCCGCATCCGGAAATCTGCCTTGTCTGAAGGACAGATGCAGATCAGCCCGTCAGACCCGATACCGAACCGCCGGCGGCTCACATATTCGGAAATCTTCCCCGGATTGGGCAGCATCCGGTCCATGCAGTCCACATAGACATAATCATTGCCACAGCCGTGCATTTTGGTGAATTTCATTTTCATGGAGTCTTCCCCCTCATTTTCGCTTGATTTCTTATTATATCATGAAAGTTTTTCTGCTGCACTTGTCCCAAAAAATTAAACAGTAAGGCCTGCGTCTTAGGGTGAAAAGTGAGGGTTACCTGAAAGTACCTTCTTTTTCTTTTATTTTAGTTATGTTAAACTAACTTGAGACAAAGGAGGTCGTTCTATTATGTTCAAAAAAAAATTACTGACCCTCTCTTTGGGTCTGCTGCTGTGCGGAATGGGTTCGGGAACAGCAGGAGCTGCTCCCCATTTCAAAAACAACAAGGAGCTGGCTGCCTATTTCTGGAACCAGATCTTCAACGAGCATCACACAGCCGTCATTGACGAACTGACGGGCGATACCTATATCCAGCACAGTCCCGGGTTCAAAGATGGAAAACAGGCTTTCAAAGAAGGCATTGCCGGATTCCTGAAAGAATTCCCAGAAAGCACCGCGGAAATCAAGCATCTGGGGGCGGACGGGGACCTGGTGTTCATCCACAACCATATTAAATTGAACTCTCAGGACCGGGGCCAGGCTGCCGTGGACATCTTCCGGATCAAAAACGGAAAAATCGTGGAGCACTGGGACGTGATCCAGGATATCCCGGAAAAAGCGGAAAACAGCAATACTATGTTTTAAGAAAGAGCTGTTGCCAGGGGAAAGCCCCAGGCAACAGCTTTTTTATGCCAACCAACACCCCACCCAATGATTGATCTGCTCCATGACCTGGATGAGCTGTTCTCCTTCTGGAGAAAGACGGTACTCCACCATTCCGGAAGGATCATCCTGTTCCCGCCGTTCCACCAAATTGTTCCGTTCCAGGATTCGCAGATTTTCCGTAAGGACTTTGGCACTGATGCCAGGCAGGATTCGCTGAAGTTCCCGGAAATGGCGGGGACGGGCGGCCAGCGCCAGCAGCAGGTCAGTACGCCATTTCCCCTTCAAGACCGCTATGAAACAGTCAAAAGGACAGTCATAAGTCTTTCCGTCAAATTGAGCCATAGTTGTCCCTCTCACCACGCTTTCTCTCCGCTTTTCCTCACCGTCACCGTATCCACCAGGGTCCCGTCGGGCAGAAAGCACTGGATCCGGAGCTGGTCTTCCTGTTTTTCCAGCACTAGATAGTTATCCGTTTCCGGCTGGGGGGCCACGGTCACATCCAGGGCATGGCGCTTCCAGAGACCGGGATACCGCACGTCCCCGGCCACCCCGGTGATCACATAGGAGGGACCCCGGTCCGCCCGCTGGAAGTCATAAATCTTTCCCCGGTTCCGGTAAGTATGGAGATGGGCACTGAGCACCAAATCCACCCCGTACCGGTCAAACAGGGGCATCCATTCCCTTCCTTCCGGAGAGAACCCTTCCGCCCGGTCCCGTCCCGGCCGGGTTGTCGGATCAAAGGCATACTGGAGGGGGTCCTTGTGCATCAGTACAATATTCCATTTGCCCCGGTTCCGTGCCATATCTTCCTGGAACCAGGCCTCCTGGTCCCGGGCCAGCTCCGGTTCCCATTCCTTCAGTTCCTCGTTCTGGGTATTCAGCACCACAAAATGCACATCCCCCATCGTAAAGGAATAGAACTGGTTCCGGTATTTTTCCCGGCCATTGTCCGGCAGGGCGAACCGGTGGAGATACCCTTCCGGCATCCGTACCTTCCAGTTCAGGTCGTAGGTTTCATGGTTCCCCATCAGAGGCGCCACCGGGATTTTTTCCGCCATGGGTTCCACCACCCCGAACCAGGCGTTCCACTGGCTGCTGTCTTCCCCGTTGTCCACCAGGTCCCCCATGTTCACAAAGAAGCTGGCATCCGGGTTCCGCTGCCAGGCAGGCTGGGCAGTGGCCTTCCACACGCTGTAATCCGCCGACTGGGAATCCGGGAAGATTAGGGCCTTGAAGGTATTGCCGGCAAAGGCTTGCAGGGGCATCCATGCCGTGGCCTTTTTCCCCGCCCGGATCCGGTACTCATAGGACTGTCCCGGTTCCAGTGGTTCCAGCCGGGCCGTGTAGATCCAGGTATCCTTGCCTCCGTCCGTGAATTTTTCTTCCGTCACCGAGGCAGCCGTCAGGGAACTTTCTCCGGCTTTCCGGTATTCCAGCACCGGTTCTTTCACCGGATAATCCGACTGCCACTGGATCACCCGGCTCCGGGAGGGATCCGCCGTCATCACCTGCCGAATGTTCCGGGCTTCCACCTGGTCCAGCAATTCATAATGGATGGCCGCTCCCCGGGCCTGGTCCACTTTCCCCAGGGCCCAGGTCCGGAACCAGGGAGAAAAATGCCAGGTCCCGGCCACCAGGGCCACCATCAGCGCCAGGAGCCCCATAAGGACCCGGCTCTTTTTTATGGAAACGTTCTTCTTCACCGTACTTTTCACTCCTTTAGTTCTGTACTTGCCTGTCTATAGCATAAAAGAATTGCCACCACAATACAAATACTTTATGGTCATGGAATTTTATACGAAAACAGTATACTGACCAAAAGACCAAAAAGCAACAAGGAAGCAGAATCCCCTTCCTGCGTCTTGACACTTCTGAAGAAAAGCTCTATACTGCAGATAACAGATTTAAATTTATCAATATGAAAGGAGGCTGGCAGATGGAAAACCTTGCTTTTAAAGCCCGTTTGTTCAAGGCCCTAAGCGATGAAAACCGGCTCCACATCCTGGAACTGCTCCAGGGCGGAGAGCGGTGCGCCTGCGTGCTGCTGGAAAATCTCCATCTGTCCCAGCCCACCCTTTCCCATCATATGAAGATCCTGTGCGACGCAGGGCTGGTCACTGGCCGGAAAGAAGGCAAATGGGTCTACTATACCCTGAACCGGGAAACAGCCCGGGAACTGGAAGCCCTGATCCGGGACCTGTTCCGGGAAACCCAGCCCCTCCAACCGGAGGACTGCGGCTGTCCCAGATGCCAGTAAAATTTTTTGCATTAATAAATCGATAAATTTCAATTTATAAATTTATTTTTTGGGAGGAATCTATCATGGAAAGAAAACTGGTACAGATTTTTGAACAGGCCATGTGCTGCCCTACAGGACTTTGCGGTCCTGCCATTGATCCAGAACTGCTGCGGATTTCCGCCGTACTGGACACGCTGGAAAAACACGGCATCCTGGTAGAACGGTACAATCTGAGCAATGCGCCCCTCAAATTCATCCAGACCCCGGCGGCAGCGGAATTCCTGCAACACCATGGGCCGGAGGAACTGCCCCTGATCCTGACAGACGGAAAAATCTGGATGGCCGGCCGTTACCCCACCAATGAGGAATTCGCCCGGATGCTGGATTTCGCTCCGGCTCTGCTGGACGAAGCCTCGGCCCGTCAGGACAGCGGAACGGAAGAAGCCGGTTCCTGCTGCTGCGGCGGCAGTGAAGAACCGGCTGCCGAAACCTCCTGCTGCTGCGGTAGCGGTGAAAAAGAAAGCAGCAGAGATTCCAGTTCCTGCTGCGGTTCCGGTTCTTCCAGCTGCTGTCAATGACGAAAGGAGACTGCCATGGAACTGTATGATCCTTTTGCCGCCATCCGGACCCAGTATGTATTCTTTACCGGCAAAGGTGGGGTAGGAAAGACTTCCACAGCCTGTGCCACGGCGGTGGCCCTGGCCGATGCCGGTCAGAAGGTGCTGCTGGTCAGCACGGACCCGGCTTCCAATCTCCAGGACATCTTTTCTCTGGAACTGAAAGAAACACCCACTCCCATTCCCGGTGTCCCCGGCCTGGAAGCGGCCAATCTGGACCCGGTGAAGGCAGCCGCCGCCTACCGGGAAAGTGTAGTGGGTCCTTACCGGGGGCTTTTGCCGGAAGCCGCTCTGCGGAACATGGAAGAACAGCTGTCCGGCTCCTGTACCATCGAAATCGCCGCCTTCAATGCCTTTACGGATTTCCTCACAGATCCGGAGACCGCAGCGGCCTACGACAAAATCCTTTTTGATACGGCCCCTACCGGCCATACCCTGCGGATGCTCCAGCTGCCTTCTGCCTGGAGCCAATTCATCAGTACCAGTACCCACGGAGCCTCCTGTCTGGGACAGCTGTCCGGTCTGGAAAACCGGAAGGCCCTGTACCGGCAGGCCGTGGAAACCCTGTCGGATCCTGGCCGCACCACCCTGCTCCTGGTAGCCCGTCCTGACCGGCCCCCGCTGTTGGAAGCGGACCGGGCCTCCCGGGAACTGGCCAAACTGGGCATCGGCAGTCAGCAGCTGATCATCAACGGACTGTTGGAAAAGACCGATGACCCGGTCACCGGGGAACTTTTTGCCAAACAGCAGGCGGCTCTGGAAGAAATGCCCCAGGGTCTGAAAGAAATACCCTGCTGGCAGATTCCCTTCCGGAGCTACAACGTTACCGGCCTGGACCATGTCCGGGCTCTCCTGAAGGGAGAAGTTGCCCCTGCCACCAGCCGGGAACAACAGGCTCCCGTCCATACCCTCCAGGAGGTGGCAGAAGATCTGGAGCAGCACCATCGGAAGGTCATCTTCACCATGGGCAAAGGCGGCGTGGGGAAAACCACCGTGGCTGCATCCCTGGCTCTCCGGCTGGCTCAGAAGGGGCACCAGGTGCTGCTGACCACCACCGACCCGGCCGGCCATCTCCAGGAAATCCTGGAACAGACGGACCGGATCCAGCTGTGTCAGATCGACGAACAGGCCGAGCTCCGCCGGTATCAGCAGGAAGTCCTGGACCAGGCCCGGAAAAACGGACTGAAGGAAGGAGACCTGGCATACATCGAAGAAGACCTCCGTTCCCCCTGCACCCAGGAAATCGCCGTGTTCCGGGCCTTTGCAGAAATCGTGGCCCGGGCCGGGGACCGGATCGTCATCATCGACACCGCCCCCACCGGCCATACCCTGCTGCTCCTGGAATCCACGGAAAACTACGACCGGGAGATCCGCCGGACCCGGGGCAGTGTCCCTCCTGCCGTCCAGCAGCTGCTGCCTCGGCTGAAGGGGCCGGAGACGGAAGTAGTGATCGTCACCCTGCCGGAAGCCACTCCGGTGTATGAAGCCCTGCGTCTGGAAGAAGATCTGAAACGGACCCGGCTGTGCAGCCGCTGGTGGATCATCAACCGTTGCTTCAGCCAGACTGCCGCCCAAAGCCCTCTGCTGAAGGCCAAAGCGGACCGGGAGATTCCCTGGATCAACCAGGTGGCAGCCCACTCCGGCGGCCATGCAGCGGTGATTCCCTGGAAACAGTCAGAAATCAAAGGAAAGGTGCTGGAAACCTTATGAACCGAAAACCTGTTGTTGCTTTTCTCTGTATCCAAAACTCCTGCCGGAGCCAGATGGCCGAAGCCTTTGGCCGTCACCTGGCAGAAGATGTGTTTGTCAGCCGTTCTGCCGGCACCTGTCCGGCGGACCGGATCAATCCCTCTGCCCAGCGGCTGATGCAGGACCTGTACGGGATCGACATGGAAAAAGAAGGCCAATTCCCCAAAAAGCTGGAAGACCTGTCAGCGGTGGACATGGTGGTGACCATGGGCTGCGGAGTCCGCTGTCCGGTACTACCCGGGGTGAAGACTCTGGCCTGGGAAATCCCGGACCCGGCCGGGAAACCGGATCCGGAGTTCCGTGTCATTATAGAAGCCATCCGGGCCCAGGTGCTGGCCCTCCGGGACCAGCTGAAAGGAGCTGGCACAAAATGACTGACGCCAAAAATCCGGGCATCAGCCCGTTCCAGCGGTATCTCTCCCTGTGGGTCTTCCTTTGTATGGCAGCCGGTGTGCTGGTGGGCCGTTTCCTGCCGGCGGTGCCCCGGTTCCTGGACCGGCTCCAGATTGACGGGATCTCCATACCCATTGCCATCCTGATTTGGATCATGATCTACCCCATGATGATGAAGGTGGATTTCCAGAGCATCCGGGAAGTGGGCCGGCACCCCAAAGGGCTGTTCGTCACCTGGATCACCAACTGGCTGATCAAACCCTTTACCATGTACGGCCTGGCTGCTTTTTTCTTCTATCAAGTGTTCCAGCCCTTCATTCCCCGAGACCTGGCCACCCAGTATCTGGCAGGCGCCGTGCTCCTGGGAGCCGCCCCCTGCACTGCCATGGTTTTTGTGTGGAGTACCCTGACCCAGGGGGATCCGGCCTATACAGTGGTCCAGGTGGCCACCAACGACCTGATCATCCTGGTGGCCTTCGTGCCCATTGTAAAATTCCTTCTAGGGGTGTCCCATGTGACGGTCCCCTACAGCGTGCTTTTCCTGAGCATCTTCCTGTTTGTGGTGATTCCTCTGGCAGGGGGCATCCTGACCCGGATCACCGTAATCCGTCAGAAGGGAGAAGCCTATTTCAACCAGGTCTTTATCCACAAATTCGATCAGGCCACCACCTGGGGACTGCTGCTGACCCTGTGCATCATCTTCAGTTCCCAGGCCCAGGTGATCCTGTCCAATCCCTTCCATATCCTGCTGATTGCCATCCCCCTGGTGCTCCAGACCTATCTGATCTTTGCCATTGCCTACGGAGCCAGCACCTTGCTCCACCTGCCCCACAGCATTGCCGCTCCGGCAGGGATGATCGGAGCCTCCAACTTCTTCGAACTGGCCGTAGCCGTGGCCATCGCCCTGTTCGGAGTCACCAGCCCCGCCGCCCTGGCCACCACCGTAGGCGTCCTGACGGAAGTACCGGTGATGCTGAGTCTGGTGAAGATAGCCAATAGAAAAGAAGCTGTGAAAAAATGAGAAATCATTTTTTCACAGCTTTCTTGTCAGCGGTCAATGGTCAATTGTCAATTGACCATTGACCATTGACCATTGACGGGGCTGTTGCAAACGCAGCAGCCCCTTTTTTATTTCGTCAATTCCGTCAGTGTCCCGGCGATGATCCGGGCCACCTGGGCGGTACTGTCCAGTTCCACCGATTCATCGGCACTGTGGATGGCGTGGGTATTGGGCCCCACGCTGACCAAATCCAGCTTGGGATTAGCCTTGTAGAAGAATCCTGTTTCCAGGCCTCCATGCATGGCCACGATCTTGGGTTTCCGTCCCATGACTTCTTCGTGGACCCGTTCCATGGCCGGACGCAGGACACTGTTCCGATTTTCCGTCCAGGCCGAGAAAATGGTCCCCATTTTTACGGCAAAACCGGTGACTTTGGCAAAGACCGGCATGGTCCGGACAAATTCCTCCAGTCTTTCATTAGAAGAAGAACGGGGGAAGTATTCCAGATCCAGGGATCCATCCTGGACTTTGACAGTCCCTATATTGGCCGAAAGATCCGGGAGTTCCGCCATCTGCTGGTTCATGGCAAACACCCCGGTATGGAGCAGCACCAGAAGCTCCGTCATCTGGGACGTATCTTCTCCAGACCATACCTGACGGGGATTTTCCACGTTCTGGGCCGTAAGATCCAGCGTCTTTTCCACATCCCCATAAACAGCCTGCTGGCTGGCCTTTTCTTCGGCCACCAGTCTGCCGGCCTGTTCCATTTTGTCCGCCGGCAAGGCGATCAGGGCCCGGGCCTGAGAAGGAATGGCATTGGCTGCCGCTCCCCCGGAAAAATCTCCCAGACGGTACGGAATCCCTGCCTGTTCCATCCGTTCCAGTGTCATAGCCAGTGCCTTGATGGCATTGCTCTTCCCTTTGTTGATGGTTTCCCCGGAATGGCCGCCTACAAACCCATTGGCAGCAATTTCCAGAGCCCCGTCATAGGGATTGTCTTCTCTCGTCAGCTTCCGGGTGAAATCCACATGGACACTGCCGGCGGACGCCACCACGATCTGATCTGCGGCTTCACTGTCGCAGTTGATCACATACTGAGCATCCTGGAGCCAACGGAGATCCAGATTCATGGATCCGGTCATATGGACTTCTTCATCCACCGTAAAGATGAGACGCAGGGGCCCATGGGCAAAATCCTGCTGGAGCAGGAACAGGAAAGTGGCGGCGGCAATGCCGTCATCAGCTCCCAGGCTGGTGCCATCTGCCCGGAGAATATTCCCTTCCCGGATCATCCGGATGGGATCTTTCAACGGATCATACGCCACCCCCGGTTTTGCCACACAGACCATATCCATATGACCCTGGAGAATGGTACAGGGCACCGTTTCACAACCTTTGGAAGCCGGCACATCTGCAATGATGTTGTTGACTTTGTCCTGATGGACCTGGGCTCCCAGCTCACGGAGCCGGGACGCCAGATAATCGCTGACGGCCTTTTCATGGCCGGATTTCCGGGGATGGGCAGCCAGGCCGGCGAACTCTTTCAGGATTCCCTCAATGATTTCCTCATCAGACAGATTGAGCATGGCCGAACCTCCTTATTTCCCTGCATTGAAGTCCATGGCCGTCTTGGCATACAGCATGGCCCCGCCCAAGAGAGCACTTTCATCCACGGTGTAGTGGCAGGAATGCTGAGGATAGATGGCACCGCACTTGGGATTCCGGATACCCAGCAGTGCTACGGCACCAGGGACTTTGTCCATGAAGAAGGCGAAATCTTCGCCGCCCATGGTCCCTGGTTCGGAAACCGGCGCATCGGATCCGATGACTTCCCGGGCTGCTCCCTGGACCACCTGGGCCATATGCTGATCATTGATTACCGGCGGGCACAGGACAATATTTTTGGTGGTTGCCTTAGCTCCGAAAGCAGCGGCCGTTTCACTGGCCACCCGGTCGATCAATTTGGGCAGCTGGGCGTTGATTTCCTTGCTGAAGCAGCGGCTGGTACCGGCCAGATGGGCGTTTTCTGCCACCACGTTCCAACGTTCCCCTGCGGTGACTTCGCCCACCGTGACCACAACCGGATCCATGGGGGAGAAGTTCCGGCTGACCAGGGTCTGCAGGTTGCTGATCACTGCGGCCTGGACCACAGCCGCATCAATGCATTCCTGAGGCGTGGCTGCATGGCCGCCCCGGCCCTTGATGTCGATAGTGAATTTGTTGGCGCCGCCCATCCGGGGACCTGCGTCACAGCAAACATGACCGGCATCCACATCGAACCACACATGGATGGCGAAGCAGCCGTCCACACCTTCCAGGGCACCCTGTTCAATCATGGAAGGAGCACCGGTAGCCACTTCTTCTGCCGGCTGGAAGGCCAGTTTCACCGTACCGCACAAGTCTTTTCTCATATCCTGGAGAATATGGGCAGCGGTGAGCATCATGGAAATATGGCAGTCATGACCACAGGCATGCATTACACCGGTATTTTCGCTGGTAAAAGGAAGGCCGGTATCTTCCGTAACGGACAGGGCATCGATATCGCCCCGGAGCAGGATGGTCTTCCCGGGCTTTTCTCCTTTGATGGTGGCCAGGACACCGGTCTGGAGTCCGCAGGGAACCCAGGATACACCGATTTTATCCAGTTCTTCCTTGATTACCTTGCTGGTATTGAATTCCTTTTCACTGAGTTCAGGATGCTGATGAAAATACCGTCTCATCTGAACCTGATAATCACTGTATTTCTGTGCAACCGTTTTCATATCCATCTTTATCGTCTCCTTGTTTTTCATGCTTCAGAACATTCATCGATCAGTCAGAACAGCGTTGCAAAATATCCGGCGATCAATACGGAAGTAATGGTCACGGAAGTAAATCCCCCTACGATCATGCTGGGGAAGATATTGGCCATCAGATACCCTCTTTCTTCGCTGTTGGCAGCCAGGGTACTGCAGGTCATTTCCGTCAGCAGGGCATCAGCCGGGAAGCCGTACAAAGCGGTAAGGCCGTTGGCAAAAGCCAGGGCAAAAGAAACCTTCATGAAGCGGGAAATGGCATAAGCAAAAATCGCCATCCCCAGAACAGAAACCACAACCAGGATAATCATGGGTGCAATCAACGAAGAAAGCATATCCGGCGTGCAGTTTTTCAGTCCGTCAAACACGAACATCATCAGAGCAAAGGTGGTGATCCAGAAAGAACCTGCCCGGGTCAATGCATTCTGATCCAGGAAACCGATGTAAGTAAAGGCCACGCTGAGAACCAGTGCCCAGATGGCGCCGTTCACCGGAGTGACTTTCCCCATGATGATGGCCAGCCAGGCCACCAGGCCCATCTTGGTCATGATCATCACAGGGGTGTTCATCATCTTGGGCAGCGGAGGCAGCAGGGTTTTCCGCTGTTCCTTTTCACTGGCCATAGCGGACATACCCACATGGGAGTTGGCTTCGATCTGTTCCGGGGTCAGGACCACCTCACCGGAACGCAGCTGTTTCAGCAGCCGTTTCCCTTCTGCATGGAGGCAAAAAGCCGTCAGCGGATATCCGGCAAACCCCTGGATGCAGTAAGTTGCCACAGCAAATACGGAAGCTTCCGTAAGTCCGGCTTTCAAGGCCGCCTTCTGCATGATAGTTGTAGAAACGATGCCTCCGGTAAGAGGAGGGATCCCTGCAATCACCAGCGTCCGATCCATCATCAGGGATCCTGCATAGTACCCGATGACACACATGCCCAGCAGGCCAAACAGACAAATGATCACCGTACGCCACTGCCGGATCAGCTGTTTCAGACTGATGATGGTACCGATATGGACCAGCAGCAGGAAAATGCCAATGGTGTTCCCGAAAGGCATCATTCCGGAATTGGTGACCAGTTCTTTGGGAAATATGGTCCAATACCCCAGGAGCATCACACAGGCCGTAACAAATACCGATGGGACCCATGCCTTGGACCACTGGGAAACCAGTTCGCCGATAATGTAAGAAACGCCGCAGGCCACAAAAGCCAGGGCGAAATTGTAATACCACATAGAATACCAACCCCACTTCAATCAACAGATTTCTCTTCCCTGCATTCCTACTCTTCTACCCTGCTATGGGAAGTAACGTGTATTGTTATACTACTTTCTGTGCTGTTTTTCAAGAGTTTTGTAAAGTTTTTATTTTGTTGTTTTCTTGAAGTGGTATATTGTTTTAATTTGTCTATGGTATTTGCACTTAATAAGATATAATTATAATATATAAAATAAAAGGTGATTTATTGTTTTTCCAATGTCCTTGCAGGCTATGGATTTTGAATGAAAAAAATAGGCGGCCGGGAAGGGCGGGCCTCCGGCACGCCCCTACCACGTTGGTGTCGGGCTATAGAGCCAGTGGTCCCAGGAACGGATCCATCGACAATCCCTTTCCTGTGGTTTCCGTCGAAATCAATGACCCCAACGATGTAGACCAACTATATAAAGTCAAGCCAATTTTAAAATAAATTTCAGTTGCTATG
>ERZ791914.381-NODE-381-length-44931-cov-53.382008_pt1 | contig 44931 bp, 65 predicted proteins | sample MGYA00510140_ERZ791914 | MGnify/ENA primary metagenome ERZ791914 (study PRJEB30046, sample SAMN00792079) | human gut metagenome | study: EMG produced TPA metagenomics assembly of the A metagenome-wide association study of gut microbiota in type 2... | reverse complement strand
AAGAAGGCTGCAACAAAATGAGCAAAAAAACTCATTTTGTTACAGCCCCTTTTTTAAGACCATCTAGTCGGAATTAGTCGCACATTTTGATTGCTACGGCTGTACCCTGGCCACCGCCGATGCACAGGGAAGCGAGGCCATAACGGGAACCATTGCGGCCCGGTTCTGCCAATGCATAGAGCAGAGTCGTGAGGATACGGGCACCGGAGCAGCCTACGGGATGACCGAGGGAGATACCGGAACCATAGATGTTTGTTTTGCTCATGTCAGCGCCGAGCTGCTGGCAGCAATATACAGCCTGAGCTGCGAAAGCTTCGTTCAGTTCAACCAGTTCGAAGTCTTCCATTTTGAGGCCGGTCTTCTTGAACAGTTTATGGCAGGCCGGGATAGGACCAGTACCCATGATAGCCGGTTCAACACCTGCGGAAGCCCAGTCAAGGATTTCAGCAATCGGTTTGATACCGAGTTCTTCGGCTTTTTTCTTGCTCATGAGAACCAGTGCGCAGGCAGCATCGTTGATACCGGAAGCGTTACCAGCTGTAACTGTGCCGTCTTTTGTGAAAGCCGGTTTTAATTTAGCAAGGCCTTCCATTGTGGTTTCCGGACGGATATGTTCATCTTTCGTGATGACGATATCGCCTTTTTTGCGGTTGTGAATCGTTACAGGAACGATCTGAGCGTCGAATTTGCCTTCAGCCTGAGCTTTGGCAGCACGCATCTGGGAATTGTAAGCGCATTCATCCTGCTGCTGACGGGTTACGCCAAAGCGGGATGCGATGTTTTCTGCCGTTACGCCCATGTGGTAGCCATTTTCTGTGCAAACCAGGCCGTCACGGAGCATCGTATCTTCGAGGACGCCATTGCCCATACGATAGCCGCGGCGTGCTTTTGCGATAACATACGGAGCATTGGACATGGATTCCATACCGCCGACGATTACGCAGTCAGCGTCGCCGAGTTCGATCTGCTGAGCGCCGAGGGATACAGCACGAAGGCCGGACCCGCACAGTTTATTGATAGTAAATGCAGGAACTTCCTGAGGAATACCGGAATGGAGAGCTACCTGACGGGCTGTGTTTTCGCCGCAGCCGGCTGTCAGAACATGACCCATGATAACTTCATCAATCTGATCTACAGGAACTTTAGCACGTTCGATAGCAGCTTTGACAGCAACGATACCGAGCTGAACAGCTGTTACGTCTTTGAACTGGCCGTTGAAGCTGCCGATAGGAGTACGAGCTGCACTTACGATGACTACATTTTTCATTGAAAAACCACCCTTTCTGAATACAAATAAAATAGTATATCTGTTAGTAGATGTAATATCTGCCACATGAACACTATTTATATCCTGTTGCTTGGGGATTGTGAGGGGAGCCGCTTTTCCCGATGAAAAAGTTGAGTTCTAAATTTCACAATCTCTATGTGTATATAGTACATTTTTTCACATGGATTTGCAAGTAAAAATTGAAGGAATTCTATACCAAATACTCATATTCATTCTCCAATATTTCCTAAACAGAATACACAATTACCTTTTATATTCAAAATATGCATTTACGAACACGTTCGAAAATACAGCACATAATAAACGGTATATGTCAAAATGTGCTAATTGGGATAAATTTCACAAACTGTATAAAGATCTCCATCTAGAAATTCAGGCTGATTCCTTCCTGATTATTCATGGAATATCCGCCTTTTTCGACAAAGAAGAATTCGGCAGCCGAGTTTTCTTCTTCCAGCGGATGAAGCCGTTTGACAATGCCATAGGGGTTGTCGAGAGACAGGTCATCCCCGTTGCCGCCAATGAGCCAGAGGATTTTGTAGCCTGATGGAACGGTACGCAGCTTGTCTTCCCCTTTGCCATCGGTAAAATAGAGAAGAAGGTCTATTTTATGCTTATTGGCATATTCGATGACCGGTGCGTAGCAGGTGCCGCCCCGGCCGGCAGGACGTGCCTGCAGGTCTTTGATTGTCCGGACGGTGTATACTTTGCGGATGTGATCATCACATTGGATAATCGTGATTTCTGTCTTATATTCCCGTACAATCTGGAAGACTTCTTCCATGGCCTGTTTAAATTCGTCGTCACTGATGCTGCCGCTGATATCGAGGGCAATATAGATTTTGGCCTTGTAATTGCGCAGCTGCCCCCGCAGATCCAGCCGTTCGGGCTGGCGGCGATTGCGGCGGGCCGTCGTTTTCTTGTTGCCGCTGGCTACGGTACCGGCCAGTTTCTTTAGATAAAAGTGCCAGGGAAGAGTATGATTGCTGTCCTTGATCTGGGCGATGGCATTAGCTATATGGTCTGAAAGATTGCCCCGGCTTGCGGCATCGACGTACTTTTCCGTAAATCGTCCCAGCAGCTGGGCGTCTATCGTATCCGATTCGTTCCAGACGTCATGGGTGCGCAGGGGATCGAATTTTGTCAGGATGTCCGTATCAGCCGTATTATCTTCATCGGTAACCGTCGTCGTCTTTTCCCGTTTGTCGATGGCTTCTTGGATTTCCTGTACGTAGTCTTCCAATGTACCAAAAGGTGTCAGGTACAGGTGGTATTGCAGATTGACCCAGTCCAGCGTAGCGGCGTCATCGGGCATGGGACGCAGATAGGTGTTGACGACGATATCCATGGCCAGGTTCAGGGCCAGCTTGCTATAATGGTCCTGCAGGTCTTTGGCACGCTGCAGGTGCTGGAAGACGATGTGCAGGATTTCATGGCGGATGCAGTTTCCCATCTGGTCAATCGTCAGGGGAAGGAAAATGAAGGGATTGAAATACATGACATACTTTGCTCCCTTGAAATTCGTCGCCGTGGCAGAACCGATGTTAAGGCGGATTTCTTTTCCCATCTGGAAGAAGAAATATCCATAAAAATTATCTTTGTCATCCAGGAGTTTCAGGCTGATTTTGCTGACAAATTCAAAGAATTCCCGGACAAAGTCTGCCGGCAGATCCTCTGCGCGACAGGCTTTATCGGAAAGGCGCATTTCATTATCGGCCCAGAGATTGAGTTTTTGGTCGAGGAGTATAGCCTCAGTACGGAGTTGTTTATCCAATACAATCACCCGATTGCTTCGTAGGTTTTAAAATAAGCATCAATAAAGTGGTCATTTTTGAGGGCGTATTTTCCGACTTCTTTCGTATTGTTGCGGATATCTTTCATTACGCCTATCATGAGATCGACCGGATAGTAGTGCAGGAATGTCACCAGCCGTTCGATGGCCTGGTCGGGATCGATGGCACCTTCTGCGAGTTTGCTGTCGAGCTGACGCAGGATATTTTTGGCAGCCAGATACAGACGGGTATGGGATTCGTTTTCGATTTTGCTGATTGTTTCTGCTGTCATAGACGGGCCGGCAAATACATCGGCATAGGATACGAGTGGCTGTGCGTCAGACTGGATGAAATTGACGAATTCTTCAGCAATGACTTTTCCGACATTACCACGGATTACATTGAAAAAGACGTTTTTTGAATAGGATTCGGGATGTTTGGCATAGATGCGGTAAATATCGGAAATCCGTTCGTAACTGCGCGGTGTGGCATTGATATCGTCTTCATTGCGCTGGGACAGGTAGTCTGGGAATGTAGAAATAAATTCCATGACCCGTGGTTCGATTCCTTTGGCGGCAGCCCAGTCCAGCCATTGCATATAATCCGGTTCCATATATAACCAGACGAAACGGTTCTTTTGGGCGTCATCCATTTCTACGGTCTGATAATCGTAGGTAGGTATCGGTCGGATTCATGGCAGCGATGATGCGTACGCTTTCATCCAGGTGATAGCCGTTGATTTCATGATTGAGTATGAGGTTCATCAATTCCTGCTGTACGGCATGTTCACAGCGGTTGATTTCATCAATGAAGAGAAGGACCGTTTTACCGGCAGCCAGAGCTTCATCGATTTCCCGCAGTTTGTGGTGGATTGCATAGACGGTCGTGCGGTTTTCTACGGTAGGCAGGCCGCCGATTTCTCCTTCTTTTAAAATATTGCCATCGATATCGATGAGCGTCCATCCCTTTTCTGCAGCCAGATCGGTTGCCAGGGCGGTTTTACCAATCCCCGTTTCACCAATGAGAAGCGGAACGGCCTGAGCAGCCAAAACGAGTTTTACACTTTGCAGTGTGTCATTGTAATTCATGAAATTTCCATCCTATCTTTGTAAAATCTAATAAAACAATAATATAATCTAATAAAACAATAATATACGGTGTAATAAATAATATCCTACTACATACTAATATAATAAACGATGACCAGCAAATGGTAAAGAAGAAACGGTGTATCTCCTAAAGCATGTGGTGTGACTTTTACTGGATCTTCAATTTCTCATCGACGGTAATCTGCTTGGCCTTCCGGCTTCCATAGCGATATACAAATAACAATTTGTCTACAGGACTCCAGCCGTAATCTGTCTCGATACGGCGGCAGTCAATAAAGTCCCGTACATACTTTTCGGGGACATCGTCCCGCGATAAGGTTTCTTTCAGGACGCGTTTCAGGTCATCGTTACTGACGAGCCGGTTGCGTGGCAGATAGCGGATGACCAGAATATTGATTTTCAAAAACGTCAGCAGCGTTTCTGTGTCCGTATCGACGAATAAACGGATGGCCTGCTCGTTATTGGCGATGGCAATACACTGGGCTTCAAAGGAAGGCTTGTCTATATAGCGCAGGGCCGTGTAGTTGATGGCCGCCGCGGCCGCCTGGACGCGGGGCGTCGGATGTTTGATATACCGGATGGCATCGTAATTCTGCTCTATGGCAGCCATCTGCAGCTCTTCGCTGGGATTTTCTGCATACTGGATGGCCCATCCCGATTGACTGATGGCTTCCATAATGAGCCATTCCGGTGGGTGTTTGATGTAAGCCAGATTTGTCCAGCTTTTGTGCACTGCCTGTTCCAGTAACTCTTTGGGAGCATCGGGAATGAACTGAATGGCTTTGGCGGTATTTTTTAAAGCGACTAGTTTCATTTCTTTTGTCGGATGATCGATAAATTCAAGGACCAGCCCGTTTTCGCGCAGGGCCGTCAATTTCATTTCTTCCGTAGGATTGGGAATATGCTGCAGAGAAAAAGGATTGATTTTGATCATCCGCATATAATCTTCTGTGCTTTTTGTATTTGGCGGTGGAACCGATACGCTGGTATTGTACATGGTTTCAGGCACCTCCTTTACGATAAACGTTTTTCTATATCTTTTATTTTACGTTTTTTGAAGCTGTTTTACAACTGCTAAATCTCTTTGCGTTTTTATGGCGGAGACTTTTTTGCGTTGAAATATACTATTAAGTTATATTTATAAGTTTATACTTATTTTATAAAATTTCGGTTATATTTTGCATGGCAGGTAGAAGCTTAAAAATGTAAAGGGAAATAAAAAATAGGTGATAAAGAAGATGAATACGGCGATTTGCGGCAAATTTACACTTAAAAAACAGGATTGTCAGGCGGGGAAATACCCCTTGATTTTAAAAAATGAAAGCAGTATTATAATGGCAGATAGGGAATAAAACACCTTATCGAAATACGTTATTATTTATATTTTATGATAATTTATTCAAAATTATCCAGGAGGATGAGTACTATGAGCGCAAATGTAAAATTACTGATTGCCGTTGGCGCACTGATGTCGTTCAGTTTCATTGCTAATCTTCTTTAATATATAGTATTACATTACTCCACAGGAGGGTGAATCACATGAACACAAACGTAAAACTGCTGATTGCTGTAGCTGCATTGATGTCGTTCAGCTTCATTGCCAATCTTATCTGATTGCATAAAGTAAAAGAACCGCTGTTGCTTGACGGAACAGCGGTTTTTTTGTGCCTGAAATGGGTGAGTATCGGGCAATTGAGCTTCTGCTCTTAATTTGTACTACATTGTATGGTTAGAACTTTTTGTGCACAAATTAGAGGTTGACTGCCATACCTTATATCAAATCGAGCCAGGCGGGAAAGAAAATTATATGAAAATGGCACGTTCAAGACTTACAGTGACGAAATAGCCCAGTGCCGCAGATGGCCAGAATATTAAAAATTAAGCCTCGGACGGTGCAGGAAACCCTAATTTTATTATACCGGTAAAGGAAAAATGTCAGGAATTGCAACGAAAACGGACCGCTCCTCTTGTTCGAAGTGATGACCGTAGCTGCAGTTCAGGGCGTGTATTCCCTACGTCGTATCAGCGAACCATTCCGTATCAATATTGAATATATGTGGTTGCTGAAAAAGCAGCCGGCCTCCGACTATATGACAACGTTTGGCCGTTTCTTTTACGACTCCTGGTGGAAGAAACGGCCATTTGTTTATCCATCTTGTGTGTCAGTTGCCTTAACTTGAGTCTGTATATTTTATGGAATGGTATACTGAAGCTTGAGATGATGACAGCCGTTCATCGAAGGTAAAGCATAGATGCTATCTCCAAGAGGGTATCCCAGCGGATGGATGTCGGAATCAGTAATGCACGACGCCTGGTCCGGACAGAGCTGAATTACGTTGAAAATCAGAGTGCCATGGACAGTATCAAAGAAGCAGGGATGAAGTATTACCGCTTTTCTGCGACACTGGACCGCCGGACGTCAGCGACCTGCCGGGAACATGATGGCCATGTTTATCCCATTGGCGAATATCAGCCAGGCAGTACGGCCCCACCACTTCACCCGAACTGCCGTTCCACAATCGCCGGCAGCCTGTACGGGCCGGGTAAAAAGAAGACCGGGACACGCATTGCCAGGAATGACAAGGGCAAGACGTATTATGTTCCGGCTGAATTACAATATGTTGATTGGAGACTTATCTATATTGATAAACAATATCGTATAAAACTTGGAAACAAGGAAAAGGGAACTTTACTCATCATAATTTATCAAATATAATAAAGGTAAATCGTACGGAATTGCATGAAACTCCATATGCAATAACTCAGAAGATTTCTAAAAAAGTAATGTAGAATATAATTTTTATGATGCTAAAGGGAATCAGTATCTTCAAGTTGCCGATAGTGACCATGGGCATAAAAGTGAAGCAGATTATGGATTACATGGTGAACATGCCCATTGGTATGATAAACGCACGGAGGATGGGATTCCTATTCATGGCAAAGCTGGTGAAATTCCTAGTTTCATTAGAGAAAAGATGGGAGATAAATTATGATTACACGCAATGACATAGAGCGAGATATTGATACTAGCCAATCATGCGCTACCTGGACCTACAAAGGTAAGGGATGTGGAATCGATCCTGTCGATGGGCACTATGTCATGTGGTATGGGTACGGGCAGCAGCCAGACTTAGTAGCCAAAGATTGGAATGCAATTTTTAATACTATTTTTTTTGATGGGAAGACATTACAGGAAATCCTTCCGGATATTACTGATTATGAAGCACCTTAATGTTTTTTAGCACTCACGATGTGGGTGCTTTTTTCATACCCAAATGGAGGTGGCAGGTATGCAGTGTGTAACGGCAGATGAAGCGGTAACGCGCATTATTGCCAATGTGCAAAGTATCCGTGGTGAGCCGGCAGAGGATGCAGCTCTTACGATGTATGCAGATAAATTTGTCGGTTTTGTCCTGGATTATTGCAACCGGGAAGATTTCCCTAAAACGCTGATTTATACAGCAACGGATTATATATCCCAATGGCTGGAAGACAAAGCGAATGGCGGGCGTCAGGGTGCATTGAAGAGCCTGGAGCAGAACGATACAAAATTCCAATTTGCCGTATCAGATATGACGCAATCGGGAAGCCAGACCGATGCAGATCTGCAATCTTTTACAGCCTGTCTTGCACTCTATCGATATCCGTTAAAACGTGTATAATGTAATCATAAGGAGGTGCAGTAGGATTATGGATGGAACATTTAGTGAGAAAGCTTTATTTGAAGTAATGACCGCGGCAGAAGCCGCAGAAAAATGGGGACTGAATCCGAGATCCATACAGCAAGCCTGTACTGGGTATAAGGGTGGGAAACCTAGATTTTTGGACAAAGAGGCACGGAAGGCTGGAAGAATATGGCTCGTTACAAAAACAGGCATGGAACGACTATATGGACCTGAGCCAATTAAGTAGCGAGTTTAAGCGACGCTAGATATTGACATTTAGGTGAGCTCATAGAGGAATAAAAAAAGAACGCTCCCGATTTTTCGAAAACGTTCTTTTTGCATGCAACCTTATACAACCAGCTTACAGGAAAAGTGACCTGGAAAGAAATATAAAGCATAAGAGTTTGCATTAGTCTCTTTTGGTGCGCCTAGAAGGATTCGAACCTTCGCACCCGGTTCCGGAGACCGTAAAAGACAAGGATACGCCAGTTATATCTATCTTGATAGAGCGGCATAAATACGGCATTTCCCTACATTTTAGCAGGAGCGTGTTTTACACTGGTTTATCTATTTAAGCGGCAGAATAAGCGGCAAAATAAGCGGCAGATTATTGACGGCTTTTTATGGCGTCTTCGACCAGCGAGTTGAGGTACATCGTTGGAGTGGCGATGCGTGATTGCAGGACTTCTGCATAATATTTAGCGGTGGTGTCGATATTGGAGTGGCGGGCGAACTGGCTGGCTTCTTTCAGGTTGACTTTCTGCATGGCGTAAGTGACGGCCATTTTCCGGAAGCCCTGGGTATTGACCTTAGGCAGGTCATGTTTCTTCAAAAAGTCATGGAGCCAGTGCGTGAATGTGGACGGCAGAATAGGGGATCCATCTACATTCGTAAAGAATTTCGTACAATGAGGCATATTGAAGTATTGTTCTTTTTGTACTCGTTCTGCGTTGTACCGCTTCAATATATCCAATGTCATAGGGGCTATATACATTGTTTGTGCGCTGGAGGCCGTTTTTGTTTCCTGACGATAGATTACCTTGCCATCTACGAAAACGCCTGTTACAGCGACGCGCAGCGTCCCTCTTGCAAAATCCACGTTCGCTTCATCCAGTCCGCATATCTCTGACCGGCGCAGCCCGTCCGTAAAAGCCAGCATAAAGAACGCCTGATATTTTAGAGGAGCTTCAGTAAGCAGCAGATACAGAAACTGGGACAAATCCTGCTCCTGCATGATGGGTTGAGGCTTTGTCCGCTGCTTTGGCGGATCTACACGGGAACAGGGATTTTCATCTATCAGTTCCCAGCGGACCGCTTTATTCATGATGGCAGAGAGAAGTTTGAAATGCATCGCAATCGTCCGGCTGGACAACGGGCCTCGTTTATCAGCCCTGGCATTCGGTCCCTGGAGGGCCTTGATGAATAGATGGATATGTTTAGGCTTTAGTTTGTTGACGTGGATATGGCCAAGTAATTTATTGATTCTGGCAATAAGCTGCAGGTTCCGCTCTTGTGTCGTCGGCGACTGCTGGCAGCCGTAATTATCCCACCAGTATTTGATGATATCGGCAACTGTCCTGTCTGTTCGTGTCCGAACTCCTGATTTCAAAAGCTTTCGTTCAAAGACCACGGCTTCCCGCATGGCGGCTGTTTTGTTTAATTCGCCAGGCAATGTTTTGGTTCGTTTCCGTTGACGACCTAATTCATCGTACCCTAAATATGCTGTAGCTTCCCAGTTTTCTCCATGTTTTCTAATAGTAGCCATAATTGTGTCCCCTTTCTAGTGCTATTAACTGTATTCATCTTTATATTTGATAGCGATATAGTAGGAACCGTGCTTTTTTGTAATCACAACACCCCTTCATTCGTGCACAATTCAGAACGATTGTTCGGCTATGATTGTGAAAATTTACCCCCGTCCCAAGTGGATGGGGGATTTTTGTTTATCTTTTGAAATATCTTGTGATTTCAAAGATATGCGTTAATTAAAGTCAGTGGTGGTAATTGATAAAACCATGATATACTATAGGTAACCATCTTATGCAGGGACAAAAGGAGATGATAAGCATGATCTGTAGTGTCAATACTGAAAAAGCTGTTCCGGAAATCGTAGCAGTCCTGCACAAGTACCAGATCCCCATTGCACTTGTTTCCCAGGTATTTGATAGAGTGATGCATGACATTAATGCTAATACGGTTCCTTATAATCCTAATTTGGATAATATCAATGATTTGGCAATTTCTGATACGACAGATAGTGTGACAGAACCTAAAGGTTGAATTTTGCTTTTGGTTTCTTCCCAAATAGTGCGATTCCTAATATTGTCGAGATAATTTCGCCCGAATGGGGTAATATCAATTACATATCCTTCTGACCCTTCGACCAGTCCTGCATCAAATAAATATTTTAAATGGTAAGCAATGACAGTCTCTTCTGTTTCTGGAAATTCTTTAAAAAAGTAAATAGGTGAGAAATTTTTATCCCCATCCGTAATTTCTTCTATTTTTAACAGCAAATTTCTAATAATATCATAATTTAATTTCATATTTGTTAGTCCTCTCCCGTTTCCTATCCAAATAGGTAACGGGAATTTTTGGGTTTGCGCTTCTATACCTTTTTATTTCTTTTTCAATTGCTTCTTTTGTTCCTGTTCAATCTGCTTGATGCTTTTATCAGGAGTAGGGAGGTCTTCAGGCATGGTCCCGCCTAATGATTCGATAGCTTTGCGGACAGTATATCCGACTTCGAAATGAGCTTTATTGGCTTCTTCTTTGGACCGAATGTTTTCGCGCCGTAATTTGGCTTCTGCCTGTGTATGTACATTGCTATTTAGTTGTAATGGATAGACTTTATGCATTCACTACTTTCTATAATTAAAACTTCCGCTAATCCTTATATCTACAAGTTAATAGGTTGACCTCCATACCATATATCCAACTGAGCCAGGAGGGAAGGGGTATATATCTACATCGGTTTTGACATCTTGAGTATGGCCGTCAGCGAATAACACCTGTATATATGTGAAGCACCCAGAAGCATCTGGCTTTACATACACTTTAAATAAATATGCAACGGCATTAATTGAATTTGGTTGAGGTACATCCGTAACTTTTACCCATAATTCTGTATGATCAGGATATTTTTGCACTGATCCATTATCTACGTAAACATTAGCCCCATTGTTATTCCCTATCCAATACCAACTGGAAGCAAAAGATGGCATTGTTAATGACAAAAATAAACATAACAAAATGGCTATTTTCTTAGTAGCAGACGCTTTCCCCATGAAAATCATCACCTTTCTAAAACTTTCTTTGCATCTCGACGTTTTTTATCCTAATAGACCATTTTCCCGATGTCAGGAAAATAGTCTATGTTATTTCAGCAATGGCGATGGCCATTTATGATAGATTGATACTATACAATTAGTCAGGCTTTACGTAATTAGTATGCAATATGTCCTGGATTGGCTTTAATGTCTTTTATGTAGGCCTGCTTGGCATCACGCCCAACTAATGCATTGACTTTATCACGCATTACTTCTCCGAGAGTATCAGGGACAATATTTTCCGTATGGCTGGTAGTATTTTCATACACATTCGTACTATCCCCGTGGAAAACATAATAAGCCGTTGAAATGATCTTATTTGTTGTGAAATTTATTAAAACATGTTGCGTTACAGTCTTGTTATCTTCAGGATATACACGTTTTATATATAAATCTGCTGTATCTGTATCGGCATTGTAAGACAATGTTTTAATATCTACATACGTTGAAAAATCTCTATTGGAAGATATCCAATACCATCTATTCGTATTGGTTGCGAATACTGTACTTGATAATGATATTATCAATAGTAATATGGCAATTATTTTTTTCATATTCATGTTGAATCAGTCCTATCTTTTAGCGGCTCTATACCCAGCGGCTTCTGCTTCTTCAGGTGTTGAGAACCAGGCTTCGGGGATAGTTCTGTTGTAAGATGCACTACCAGGCATATGATATATTTTTTCACCTTTTTTATTTATGTTCCCTTTGATTGTTTCACCATTTGGGCCAGTAGTACCGCCTCTGACAACAGGAGCGGCTTTTTTGGTTGAAGTGCTATTAGTTGTCGCCTTATTTGATGGTAAAGTTCCATTTGTGACTTTATTGGCATCCGATTTTGTTTGTTGTGCCTGCTCCGTTTGTTTGGTTTGTACGGGTACGGATTGCTTTTGCGTTTCTGGCTGGTTAAGTTTGCTCCATGCCTGTGCACATACAACTACAAAAAATGTTAATACTGCAATCTGCAATAATTTTTTGCGAGTATATTCTGAACGATGCATATAAAGAAATACTAATCCGATAGGCCAACAGCAAATGAGCATTAGCCACATAAACCATTTTTTTCGATACCATTTCACTTCATTGTTTTTGTCATTATCCATTTTTTCACCTCAAAATTTCCCTCTCAGTTCTACGACTTTCCCAAGTATCTGCACGGGAAGGTTTTTTATTTCTTTGTTTGAGTAAAAGTGTGGCTCGTAAACAGATGTATTTGTTGCAATCAGTGTGATACCTTCTTCCTGTTTTTTCACACGTTTGACCGTGGCTTCGTTACCATTTACCAGGACAATGGCGACGTCCCCGGATTCTACGTCTTCCTGTTTGCGGACAATGACGACATCTCCTTCCATCATCCGTGGTTCCATCGAATGGCCACGGATTTTTAATGCAAAGAATTCGCCAGTTGCGGCAAGTTCAGGGGTGATTTCTTCGTAGTCAAGTATTTCCTCCACGGCTTCGATAGGGATGCCTGCCACGACGCGGCCCAGCACCGGGATGCGGATGCCTTTACCGGATGAAGGAGGTGTTTTATTTGCATCATTCATGAATGACCTCTTTTCTAAAACTTCTGCCGCATTTTAGCCTGCACAGTGGATTTACAGCGCCGTAGGTGTTCCAGCACCTGCGGCATATCCCGGTATCGTGTTCCAGCACGGTACCGGGATTTTTTATTAAACGAAAAATACAATAAATGAATTAAATATACGATATTTGGCGATGGCCAAGCACTTTTTTGTGCTGTTTATTCTTTAGATTGAATATTACGATGCTGAAACCATGCGACTATTTACGCAGTTGCGGAATCATCCAGACATCGTCCAGGTATTTATCAAAATGCTTATATGATACAGTATCCCAATTGGTTTTTTTGGCCGTTCGTTCATCCATAGTGCATTTCATCGTTGTGTGTCCGCTCATGTCTTGGATGAAGACGGTGACCTCCGAAATCGGCAGCCCAGATTCATAGATGGCTCGGATAATTTCCCCAGACAATGCGAAACCAGTTTGCCGGAATCCTGCTTCGTCTTTAACATAAGGCAAAACAATTAATTTCCCTTTACCAAAATTTTCTTTAGACATGTCTTCGTTGACTTCAACTTTAGTAAAGTATTTGTCCCCTGCTTTTTGTCGGCAAATTTGCTCGATTTGTTCTGCCGGCGTATTGGTGGAATCTTTGACTTGTTTTGTACTCTGCTGTTCCCGTGTGGTTGATTGCACTGCCGGAGCGTTGTTAGATTCATTTGGTGAATCAGTTATAATGAAGCAGATTCCTCCCAAGACAAGGAAGAAAAGACAGCTCAAGACATATTGCTTGAATGTGCAGTTGGCTTCAGCTTGATGCGATTTTAATGTATCTTTTTTTATAAATCCGAAAATCAGTAGACCTAGCGCAAGCAGTGCTATAAGACCTGAAAAAATGTGCATAATATTCACCTCATTTATATAGTTTCGTAATTCAATAGAACTTCTTCAAAGAACATAAATCAAGAGGTATTCCGGCTATTTTCCCTAGGCGTTCGAGGGGGTATTCGGGATATTCTCGGATGAGGTCATCAGGCAATAGCAGTTCGACGGCAAACGTACTGGCTTCCCGTTCGATTCTGTCTGTCGATACCAGGGTGTTTTTTCTCAGCCACTGCGTATTCAAATTGGTATGACAGATGGAATGGCCGAGCTCGTGGGCGCAGACGAAGCGTTGCAAATGGGAGGGAAGATTGTCATTCAGAATGATGCATTGAATCCGTTTATATTTTGTGTAATAGCCGAGAATAGACTTTAGCGGAGCATATATGATTTGTACGCTGCGAGCCTCTGCAATTTCATATGGGTTCCATGTTTGATATTTTTTCGCCGTTTGTACGGCGATTTTTTTTACATCCATAGAGCATCACCACCTTTAAAGAATAACTTATTTCTGATATTTTTTCGGGGTGAATTTCTTCTTGGCGGTCCGTTTCGCTATCTTCATGGCCGTTTGCAAGGAGGCCCGTAATAGCTCACGGTCTTCATCGTCTTCGGTACTCCCCATGGCCGCGGATCCGTCCAGTGATTCTATCATATTTTCAAGATCACGCGCTATGTCACGTTCATCTTTAGGGGTAAGCGGTGGAAGATTAGAGTCGGGAATCTCTTTTGATGTAGAATTGCCGAGCAAATAATCAATAGATACGCCAAAATAGGCGGACATCTTCTTGAGCACTTCTGTGCTTGGTTCTGCACGACCATTTTCATATTTAGAAATGGCTGCCTTTTGGATATCGAGCACTTTCCCTAATTCTTCCTGTGTGATATGTTTTTGTTTTCGCAATTCCTTAACTCTGTTCATCAATTTATCACCTGACCTTTATATAAAGTATCCGAAAACGATTCTATGTAAATTATAATGTTTCCATTAAAGACGCTCAATTGGAGTTTCCTAATTGGAAATTTTGCTTTTAATATATCTTGACAAGATACAAAATATCTCGTATACTTTAAGTATTCCAAGAGGAAACATTTGATAGGGGGTGAGAAGATGTTTGAAAGACTTAGAGCGTTAAGAAAAGAAAAAGGCCTGACATGTGAAGATATGGCCGAAGTTCTTGGGCTCGAAACGAAGAGCGCTTATAGCAAGAAAGAGAACGGGAGTACAAAATTCTCTCTTGATGACGCTAAGAAAGTTTCATCTATCTTAAACAAGAGCATCGAAGATATTTTTTTTGCCGATGGAGTATCTTTAAAAGATACAAAAAATTAGAGTTCAAGGAGGCGCGAGTATGACGAGCAAGGAAAAGAAAAAACAAGAAACACACTTATGCCAGATTCATCAGCATAGAAATTATCAAATTGTAGTAACGGCGGAGTTCTGCCGAATAGTGAATCACCGGATAACGAAGACCATACAGCTGATGACAAAAAAAGAGGCGCTCGTACCTGATGACATAAAAGCAATCCAAATGCTGTTGGACGTAGCAGAAATGACATCAGTTGAGCACCTCAAAGAAATGCAAGACAACTTTAAACGTTGTCCGGTTCTTCCCAATAACACTGATCAGCCGGACCAGTAACCATTTTTTCGTTTATTGGTATTCCGTGGGTTTTGAAGAAGGTGCTGGCAGATGAATTGAATGGTACGGAAAGAGGATAAAAGTAGGAACCACTGATTCTATTATAACGAGAAAGGAGGGAAACAAACATGTCAGGAATTGCGACGAAAGCAGCCAACTCCGTATTCTACAAGGCACGGATGGAGGCAAAGGAAGAAAATGAGATGCTCAGCAGCCGTGAAGGCGCGGCCGAAGTCCTCGGTATCGACCGGACCCGGCTGGCCCGCATCGAATTGGGAACTCTGACACCGTACCCGGAAGAAGCCGTATTGATGGCCGACGCATACAACGCGCCGAACCTGATGAACCACTTCTGCACGGCGGAATGTCCAATCGGTAAACGCATCATGATGCAGGCCGACCTGGAACAGCTGGATAAGATGGCCATCGACATACTGGCCGCAGTTCACGGAGTCGCCAACGTCAGCGACGCAGTACTGACCATCGTCGCCGACGGCAGAGTCAGCGGCGAAGAAATGGCCGAACTGCAGAAGGTGTTGGAAAATATGCAACAAGTGGCCAAAGCGGCGTCAGAGTTGCAGATCTATATCTCCAAAGCGAAAGGAGGCGTCAGAAAATTATGATTTTGAATGCAAACGATGTCATCAAACAGTATTTTACTGGGGCAGATGGCAAGCCGATGTTCTCCCGGGACATGATTTACCGCATGGCCAGGAGAAAAGAAATCCCGTCTATGAAAATCGGGCGCCGTGTTTTGTTCAGTGATAAAGCGATGGATCAATGGATAGCTGAGCAAAATGAATTACCTATTCCGGAATAGAAGGAGGAGGAGGAAATGAAGACGGAACTGCAGGAACCACGGCCATGGATTAATTCCCGGCATCAGGCACACGTAGACGAAGAAATACAGACCGAACCGGATATCAGCATGGAAGCCTGGGATGAGATATTCAGGCTGCAGCGTCAGGCAGACAATGCCATGGCAGGATGCCTGTTCCTGGCCGGTATCATCGTCATGACATTCATGATTGCCTATATCATGTTTGTGAACGGCCTGATTGTACATTAAAAAAGCCGCTTACCTGTTGGCGCAGGCAAACGGCACATACAAAATAACTCACGTACATTATAGCAAAAAAGGAGAGAAAAGGAAATGGATGCTGAACTCATTATGACCGTCAAACAGATGCATGATCATGGCGCCTGGTTGGACATGAGAAAAAAAGGAATCGGGGGCAGCGATGCCGGCGCCATCATGGGATACAATCCGTGGACCAGCCCGTTTGCCCTTTGGATGGAAAAAACCGGTCAGGTGGAATCAGAAGACATTAGCCAGAAACCTTCTGTACAAGCCGGTATCCGGTTGGAACCGATTGTCGCGGACTGGTTCAGCGATGAAACGGGGCTGAAAGTCGAACGCCGCGGTATGATGCGCAACAAAAAATACCCGTGGATGCTGGCCAATATCGACCGGCTCATCCCCGGGCGAAAGAATGGCCTAGCTGAAGATATTGGTCTTGAAATCAAGACGACGAACGCTTTTTCTGCTCATGACTGGGACGAAGACAACGTCCCCAACAGCTATTATCTCCAATGCCAGCATTATATGATGGCTACGGGATTGAAGGGCTGGTGGATTGCGGTACTCATCGGCGGCCAGGACTTTAGAAAAAAGTTCATCCCGCGCAACGACGAACAGATCCGCGCGCTCTTTGAAGCGGAAAAGACATTCTGGGAAAAATACGTCGTAGGCGGTGCCATCCCACCGATTGACGAAAGCCGGGCGACGAAAGAAGCCCTGGAAGATAAATACCCCGGCGGCCTGGAAGATGCGATCGAATTGCCCGAACAGGCTGACGGATTTGTGCAACTCTTAGACGGCTATAAAGCCAAAAGAAAGGAGCTTGACGCGTCTATCCAATGGGCCGAAAACGAATTAAAAGCCTTGATGGGGGACCACGAAGCCGCGATGGCCGGGGAACGCAAAATCACCTGGAGACGCCAAAATGGGCGTACTACCGTAGACTCCAAGAAATTGAAAGCGGACTACCCAGATGTCTGGGAAGTCTGCAAAAAAGAAGGGAAACCTACACGAGTTTTCAAGGTCGCACCTAAGAAGGAGGAAAAGTAAATGGCAACAGTAAAAGGTACCGTGTTGGCCAAGCGCAATGCCGGGCAGCCGGTCGAAAAAGCACACGAAAACGTCACCGCGCTATTTAACGCGTTGATCAGTAAGGAAGGGTATCAAAAGCGGTTCAACGAATTGTTGGGCCGCCGGGCACCTCAATTCATCGCCTCGCTGGTCACGATGATTAACAACGAACCGGCCATGATGGAAACATTCCACGACAATCCTATCAGTATCATCAAAGCCGCCCTTCGTGCCGCGGCGTATGATCTTCCGATTGACCCGGCATTAGGGCAGGCGTATATTGTCCCGTTCCGGAACAAAGGGAAGATGGAAGCCACGTTCATTATCGGTTATAAAGGCCTGTATCAGCTGGCCGTTCGCACCGGGGTCTATAAGAAAATCAACGTCGTAGACGTCCGGGACGGGGAATTACTCAGCTATGACCGGCTGACAGAAGATGCCGAATTTAGATGGATGGACGATGAAGAAGAACGTCAGAAAATGCCGATTGCCGGTTATTGCGCATACTTTGAATTGACGAACGGCATGCGCAAGTGCATCTATCGGACCACGCAGCAGATTAATTGCCACGAGCAGAAATTCCGAAAAGGCAATTATCAGAGTAAAGGGTGGCGTGATAATTGGGAAGCCATGGCCAGCAAAACGGTGCTTCGCGAGCTCCTGGGCAAGTGGGGGTTGCTCTCCATCAATTATCAGACGGCAGACCCGGCTACATTGAAGATTGCGTCGGATCTGGCGACGGGTCAGATTGATGATGAGCAGCACGTCATTGACCTTCAGGCCGAACAGGTCCCGGATAATGTAGATCCGAAGACCGGGGAAGTACATGATACCCATCCGAACCAAGAAACGGAAGATGACCGGATTTTAGAAGAATCATTAAATATGTGAGACAAGGTAATAACCGGGGATGCCTAAAAAGCGTCCCCGGCATCATGGCCAAAAGAGGGGCACACATACAATGACGAATAAAGAGGAATTCATCAAGCTTGCAAAGACTCATATAAAGCGGCCAGGCATCGATTATCTTTTGAGGACGATGGCTGCCCATGATTTTTTTACCGCCCCGGCTTCGACACGGTTCCACGGATCGTATGAAGGCGGCCTGGTAGAACACAGTCTCAATGTATATGACGAACTTAACCGACTGATTAATTATTACATGATGCCGGAATATACATCGGAAACAATTGCTATCGTTTCCTTGTTCCATGATTTATGTAAGATGGACTATTACAAGATCGATTACCGCAACCGCAAGAACGAACAAGGAAAATGGGAACGGGTACCATACTATACCTGCGATGATCAGGTTCCTCTGGGCCATGGCGAAAAATCGGTCATGATTCTGCAGCAGTATATCAACCTTACGATGACAGAAATCATGGCCATCAACTGGCATATGGGGTTCTCGGATATCCGGACCCATGAATTTTCTGGTATTAACGCGATCGGCGGCGCTATGGAAAAGTACCCGCTGGTCGTATTGATGCATATGGCCGATTTGGCTGCTACGTATTTTGACGAAGGGAGACCTGAACAACAATGAAACAGCTCAACAAGATTAAGATCGTAGGAGATAAGGAAAAAATCAATCTTTTGTTTACGGATTATACCGACGGTTCGCACATGCTGACTCATGAGATAACGGGTGACGAACTGGCCCAGCCGGAGTTATACACGGCGATGGATGCCCTGAACCGGCACGTATTACAAATCCTTGACCTTCCCGATTCGTTCATCAACCGGATTCATCCTTATTCTGTAAGTTTCCGCCGGAACGGAAAGGACGGTGACCAGATGGCAGCGGTCATCAGTGCGAAATTCGATGTACCGGCAGGCGAAACTCAGATTGCCATCAATACGCCGGTGAAGAAATATCCGAAAGACGAAGTTGATAACCAAGACCCGGTGCATTTCTTCACTCCAGATGCAGTAAAGGCCCTGAACGAACTGGAATCCCAGGCAATGGCCTATATCAACGGAAAGCGTGCCCAGATGAGTTTATTCGAAGGGCAGGACGACGAAGATGAAGAGCCTGAAACAGAAGCACGGGAAGCTGACGAAAACGATTCTATCATTCCATTCAGCGCTTCCATCTAAGATTTACCGTACGATGTAACAGCATGACGGGAGAGAATCCATATGAAAAAAGGACTGGATTATTTCTCCTTTGATGTCGATTTCTTTGAAGACGAGAAGATCCAATTTGTATCTTCCCGGTTTGGAATTAAAGGCGAAGTATGTGCGATACGCTTGCTAACGCGACTTTATCGTGACGGGTACTTCCTAAGGTGGGATGTTCAGGATTCACCATATCTTTTTGCGAAAGTTGCGGGTAAAGAATTTACCCCTAGCTTAGTGAAAGGAATCGTGGATGAATTGGTGCGGCGCGGATTTTTCAACGAATCCCTTCTTCACTCGTTCGGAATCCTGACTTCTCATGGCATACAGACAAGATATTTAAAAGCCTGCAAAAGACGAAGAGAAGTTGAAATCGATGAACGCTTTTTATTGGTGGATCCGTCAGATTTCAAAAATTTGAGAATTGGCAGGTTTGATTCGTGTACACATTTTTCAGGTAAATGCATACATGATGTAGACATTAAAGGGGAAAATGTAGACATTTCTGGCAAAAATGTAGACATTTCTGAACAAAGTAAAGTAAAGGAAAGTAAATATACTACTACGACTACTACTACGACGGACCGGTATGCAGAGGGAATCCAGTGTTACCAGGACAACATCCGGCCTATCTCTGGCGGCATTGAGCTGGAAAAGGTGCAAGCGCTCATTGACGAGGCAGGGACGGACCTGTTCAAGAAGGCAGTGGACCGGGCGGTATTCCGGGATGTACGCAATCTGCAATATATAACCGGAATCTTGCGTGACTGGATGGTAAACGGCTATGACGAGGAAGGAGATGGCAGGAATGGCGGAACTGCAAAGAGCGGCAAACAGCAGCGCCCTGCAAGAAAAACTCACACAAATGCGCCTGCTGGCAGAAAGAAGACAGACGGGAGCGAAACCGACTGGGACAGTGTATCCGGATGGGAATAAGCCGCCTGTTTCTGCGTCAGAATTGGAGTCTCACGGCATTTATAAGCGCTTCTGGACAACTACTGCAGGCAACATGGAAAAACGCGGTATACCGGCGAATAGACGCAATCAATGGGAAATCGTGAAAGACTATATAGAGCATATGGACGACCACATCCGGACTGGTACGGGGCTGATGCTCATAGGATCCGTCGGGACAGGAAAGACGACGATGGCCATAGCGGTGCTGCGGGAGCTGGTGGAACGCCGGGGTGTCGGCTATTTCATCCCCATGGTATCACTCCTGGATCTGATTAATTCGAAGGTAGACAGCCAGAGCATTATTGAACGGGTCAAAACGACGCCTCTCCTGGTGCTCGACGACCTGGGAGCCGAATATGACCACGCCTGGGTACAGGCCAAAGTCGATGCTATCATCACCGAACGGTACAACCGCATGCGGGCTACCATCGTGACGAGCAACTTGAAACCGACAGAAATCAAGGACAGGTATCAGATGCGGATTTTCGACCGGCTAAAGAGCACGAACAAGCTGATCATCTTCAGCGGCACGTCGATGAGGCCGGTACAGGAATAGAAAAAGGGAGTGATATTGGCTATGGAAAGGAAATGTTCCGTTTGCCATCAGATATTTGAGTCCATCCATGGACGGACTATATGCAATGACTGCTTTACCCGTGTCCTGTATAATATCGACCATCCTCAGGACGGTGTGTGCCCGGTATGTGGGGCTAAGTCTCCTATTATCAGCAAAAGGCGCAACAAGAAGTATTGCAGTAAACGCTGCAGTGGGATTGCCCACGGGGTGATTACCCGGAAATATGGCATAGATAACAGAGAGAGCATCAACGATAAAAAGCGGGAGCGTACGAGGCTGAAGAATGTACGCCGTCATCGCAACCGGTCCCGGATAGATGATATTGCCATGATTGGGAAATCCATGAACAAAAGCTATGGCATGACCCGTATGCTACTACAACAGAAGGCAGACCGGGAGGGCGTGCCAATGGATGTGGTCATAGAAAACGTGTGCCTGGAAAGAGAACTTGCAGGAACGATGACTACGAATTTACGGCATCAAAGCTATGTAGATCACACCGGCAACGTTGTGCTGGTAGATTAGATTAGGAGGAGAACCATGGAAGTCTTATATATTTCTCACCCGTACACGGGGAATGAGGAGGAAAACCGGAAGGAAGCCCGAAGGATTACGGAAATTCTGGCCAGGCTGTATCCGGACACAGTGTTTTTATCGCCGCTGGATGCCATGCGGCCAGTGGACGGCGCAAACCTTGATTATGATGAAGTCCTGATGCAGACATTGGAGCTGATGAACCGGTGTGACGGGGTCATCATGACAGGCTATTGGACGGCCAGCAAAGGCTGCCAGAGTGAGATATCAACCGCTATTTCGTCTGGAAAACCTGTTTATATCGGCGCCAAGCAATATATCTGTTTCCGTAATTTAAAGGAGGCTGCCGGCGCATGAACACGGTGATACTGCTGGGGCGGCTGACCAAAGAGCCGGAACCAAACGTGACACAATCAGGCATACAGATCCTGCGTTTCACCCTTGCCGTAGACCGGCCGAAGAAAAAAGATCAGGACACAGAAGCGGATTTCATCGGCTGTGTCGCATTCGGGAAGACGGCTGAAGTAATCGGATCTTATTGCCATAAGGGACAGCGGATCTTGATAGAGGGCCGAATTCAGACGGGAAGCTATACGGATAAATCCGGGAACAAGAAATATACTACCGAAGTCATCGTGAGCCGTATGGAATTCATCGAACGGCGGAGCCAGGACCAGAATAAACCGTCCAGGCAAACCGGGGCATCAGATAAGCCGGATGTCAGCTTTGAAGACATGGGAACGGTCGTACATAAAGACCCGGAACCGATGGAGCAGGAAGAGATACCATTTTGATAGGAGGCTGGCAGCATGTTCTACAAGTACAAAAACAAAAGTATGAACCAGCGTATACTTATAGCCGGCGATGCATCGGCAGAGGCTGTTACGACGCTGGTATTCATGGCACTGCATGATGAATTCCAGTTTGGCAAAACACGTCTGGAACGGATTGTCAGGATATGGGACGAACTACCACAGTCACCGACGTATGAAGCACAGATTTCACGCAATGGATACAATCATAGCAGGATGGATAGAGAGTTTGTCAAAAAGATGATGGTCGTCATTGCAGCGGATAAAATCGGCAACAAACAGCTGCGTGATACGATACATGCTATCATGCTGGGAGCCGTCGTTGTGACACTGTACATCCTGTTCCGTGATTATGGCTTTACAGCCGACGAGATACACCGGTTGGAAAAGCGGATCTGCAATTATGCAGACATCCTGCTTGATCCAGATACGTATGGTGTGACTATATGGCGGTTCATGGCATGTATCCGCTACGAACTCAATATACGGTGCGAAATATTGAAGGAATTCGAGAAGGAATATGGCCGGATTGACCTGGGACCAAAGTGGGGGCTGAACATGAAAACAGGAAAGCCTAGAAAAAAGAATGAGGTGATTCCATGAATGACTATTCGCCCGGCGGTATGCACGTACACATGATGACGGAAGAAGAACGGGAAGCCGACCAGAAACGGCGGGAACAGGAACGGCTGAAGTATCCATGGCGGTTCAAGGGCAGGCAGCCAATGAAAGAATATATGTGCTATGCGCACGAAAAGAAAACCCAGTATGAAATACACAAGAAGAAGCGAGGAAGATAAAGATGGAAATTAAAATCGACATCATAGGGGATGACGTCGAGCTGACGGCGTTTTTACACAGCCTCATGATAAATCATAGCCCGAAAGAAGAAACGGCCGTTAAAACGCAAAATGCGAAGAAATTAGGCCGACCGAAGAAAACAGGGCGTCCGAAGAAAGCACCTGATCCAGTTCCGGGACCGGGACAGCAGGACGACGACCCTGATGAGCGGGAGAGAGATGAAATAAGAGAAAAGATTTTTGGAAATGAATAGGAGGATACACCATGAATAAAAAAGGACTGGTTGCAAAATCTGCTGTTATGGCAAACCTTACAAAGGCCGATACAGAACGGGCCTTATACGCATTATGTGAAACCATCGCGTCAGAGCTTCATGACGGCGGTCAGGTACGTATCGGAGGATTCGGGATTTTTGGCGTTAAGGAACGGAAAGCACGCAAGGGCATAAACCCTCAGACCGGGGAAGAAATAGATGTTCCTGGCCGCAACGTTGCTACGTTTAAGGCCAGTACGCTTTTGAAGGAACGGCTGAATTCATAGGAGGGATGTATCATGACGAATTATGAAGCAATAAAGCTGATGGATAAAGAAGAATTGGCCAGGTTCATGGCCGATGTCACGACCTGCGACAATTGCCCGGTATCAGATAGGGCATGCGATGCTATGGGCACGTGTTCCGGGGCCATCCTGGCATGGCTGAATAAAGAATCTGACAATGATGATGCCGCTGCAGCACATACAAGCGGAGATGTAATTAATATCAGCCATGCGCGTGTCGTGATTATACAATAAGTGCAGGAGGGGATGACATGGAAATGTACATATGCGATGACCTCGCGGCCATACTTCTGTCACTGTCACGGCATGCCCAGCGGCATAATCATTACTTAAAGCAGAAGTCATGGCAGCGGTCTATCCGCCATACGAAACAACGGAGCCACGTAAGGCATGCGAAATATGGATATAAGGGAGGGAAATAAAATGAAATTCGAAAAATATAGTCCAGATGTATCAAGCGAGGTGAGTAGCATGTGGGAAGAGACACCGTGGTGGACATATTCTTTAAATGATGAATCGAGCTTTGCACCATTTCAGTACACATCAAAAGAAGATGCGCTAAAAGCGGCAATGGAAGATGCAGAAATAGAAGGGGCGGAACGGGTATTTATCGGACGGATTAACGTATATATGCCGACCGTTGATGCAGAATCGGTTACTAATCAGATACAGAGTGATGGGGCGGATGCGGCAGCAGAATCAGATACGAGCTGGCCGTTTGAATATCTTGCCGATGTAGACGGCGATGATTTATACGAGCTGGAAGAAATGCTCACCGAAGCATATAGAAAATGGGAAGACAAACATTTTGAATACAAACCAGATTTCTACACAGTAACGGATATCGAAGAATTCCAGGTAGGGGAGACAGATAAATGAAGGTGATTTAATTGTTGAAAATTCTTGAGTTAATGGCATATGTTATGGAACAAAGCAACGGAATGGATACCGATACAAAGGAGGCCGGTGATGGCGAGTAAGATAAACAGCAAGAAGATCATCGTGGACGGCATCCCATTCGACAGCAAAACGGAAGCGAAATACTACTGCAGGCTAAAACGGCTGAAAGAGGAAGGGAAGCTTCGCCATATTGAGTGCCACCCTAAGTACGAATTACAGCCGGCCTGCGAACGATACGGCAAGAAATACCGGCCGATGTACTACATTGCCGACTTCCTCGTCATCCAGGATGACGGGCAGAAAATTGTCATCGATGTAAAGGGGTATGGCATGGAAGACGCGGCCTTGAAGCGAAAACTCTTCGTCTATAAGTATCCGGATTTGGAGCTCCGATGGATTGCAGCGTCGAAGAAATACAGCGAAACGGGCTGGATTGATTACGATGATCTGCAAAGAATCCGGCGTAAGGCCAGGAATGCGAGGAAACGGGGCTTGTCAATGACATAAATGTGAATAGATAATCCATAAGCGGACAGGCTGACAAGGTCTGTCTGCTCCTCGCGTTATAAGGAGGGGAATCATGTATCACAACGACTATACCGTATTAGTAAAAGAATATCTGAACCGCTACACCGAGTTCAAACAATACGTAGCAAATGTGGAGGCGGAAATCGAAGATTACAAAGAGATGCTTAAGCTCTCGGCCGCTCCTAATGTCCCCAACCTGTCTGCAACTGGAGGTTGTGGCGGTGGAGATGGGACAAGCCAGCAGGAGAGGGCGTATTTCAAACGGGAAGACTTAGAGAAGCGGCTTGAAGACAGTTATCACGACCTTCTGGAAATGCTGCCGAAAATCCGCAAATTGGACCGGTCCCTGGACGCACTGAAAGCGACGAATCCCGTGGACTATCGCATCATCCGCGCCCGCTATATTGATGGCTCATCATGGGAAAGCACGGCCAGCTATGCAGGAGCCAGCGTGACCTATTGCCGTAATGAAGCACGCAAGGCCTTGCGGAGGCTGACCGGGGCCATGTTCGGAGAGGAATCCATCCCAATCCAGACGCACCTGGTATTTATCGACAATGATGATGGAAATTGTGGATAACTTTTTTTTCGTGTCGTTTTTTGACAGAATCGAGCAGAAAAAAATATATTTGAATACGGAAAAAGTTGGTCGGACGTGGTACGATAATAGCGTGGGAGTTGGGGATGACGCGAGGGAGGCTAATGCCCCGTACAAATACATCGGCTGCCCTTGCGCATCCCACACACTGTCACGATATGCCCCTTTTTGTTTTCGGACTGCGGCGCTATGATGAATAATCATTGTGCCGCTTCCCTCTCCTTTGAGGGCATATCTATCATAGGCGCGTAGCTCAATCGGTAGAGTGGTGGTCTCCAAAACCATAGGTTGAAGGTTTGAATCCTTTCGCGCCTGCCAAATTGAATATATAGGGACTTAGCTGTGCTTGTCTGCGTGAATAGACCGGACATGGCAGCGGGTCCCTTTTTTCATGCCTGAAAGAATGAAAGAGGATGGTGGTGAGCATGTGACATGGCTAAACTGACGGAGAAACAGAAACGATTTGTTGATTATTATATCGAGACCGGGAATGCCAGCGAAGCGGCAAGAAGGGCCGGGTATAGTAAGGGAAGTATCGCAACTGCAAATAAGTGGCTAATCCCCAGAAATCACCATTTTAAGCCCGATTTGGCCGCGGCTATAGATGAACGCCTGCAGGAGCTGAAAAACGAGCGTACAGCGTCTCTCAGCGAAGTTTTAGAGTTCATGACGAGTACGATGCGCGGGGAAATAGAAGAAGATGTCGTTGTGACAGAAGGAACAGGAGACGGCTGCAGTGAAGCGCGGATTATTCAAAAACAGGTATCAGCACGGGATAGGCTGGAAGCGGCGAAGGCCCTTGAAAAACGATTAGGCCGGTTCATTGCTCTTGAGAAGGAAGAGCAGGAACTCCGTAATGAAAAGCTCAGGGCTGAGGTCGCTGAGCTGAGCGCTGAAAAAGCGGACGATGATACGGTGCAGATTATTGATGATATAGGAGGGTCCCATGAAGACAGTAAAATTGAGTAATATCATAGCCCCTCATTTCTGGGAACTGCATCGGGATATCCGGCGTCATGGCCATACGTATTACTGGCTGGAAGGCGGGCGAGGATCCACGAAGTCATCTGATATCAGTATCGAGATACCGCCGCTCATGATCAAGAATCCGGAGTGTCATGCTGTGGTGCTCCGTAAGGTCGGGAATACCATCAAGAACAGCGTTTATCCGCAGATGCAGTGGGGCATTGATGCACTGGGGCTGACGGATAAGTTCCGCTTCAAAACGTCGCCTCATGAGATTACGTATAAGAAGACCGGCCAGAAGATTCTGTTCTTTGGTGTCGATGATCCACAGAAAATCAAGTCTATCAAACTGCCGTTCGGTTATGTAGGGATCTGCTGGATAGAAGAACTGGACCAGTTCAGTGGTATGGAAGAGATCCGCAACCTCAACCAGTCACTGCTTCGTGGTGGTCCAATTTTCTGGGAGTTCTGTTCATTCAATCCGCCGAAGTCACAAAACAACTGGGTCAATGAAGAGAAACTCTTTGATGATCCGGACAGACTGGTCCATCATTCGACGTATCTGGGCGTGCCCCGGAAATGGCTGGGAGAACGGTTCTTTGAAGACGCGGAAAAGCTCAAAATCAAGAATGAAATGGCTTACCGTCATGAGTACCTGGGTGAAGTCACAGGCACAGGCGGGGCTGTCTTCGAGAACGTGGAAGATATGGCCATGAGTAATGAACTTGTCGGAAATTTTGACAGGTTGTACTACGGCCTGGACTTCGGTTTTGCCGTAGATCCATTAGCTTATGTCGCTATGTACTACGATGCGAAACGAGAAGATCTGTATATTTTCGATGAAATCTATCAGCAGAAACTGACGAACAGCCAGGCGGCTGGACGGATAGCACAGCGAACCGGCGACAGGCTGATTATTGCTGATAGTGCAGAACCGAAATCTATCAAAGAAATGAAAGATTACGGACTACACATTACAGGTGCACGTAAAGGGCCGGACAGCGTAGAGCATGGAATCAAGTGGCTGCAGGACCGGGCGCATATTTATATCGATAAACGGCGATGCCCGAATACATTCCGTGAATTTATCAGTTATGAATACGAGCGGAACCGGGAAGGGCAGTTCATCAGTGCCTACCCGGACAAAAACAACCATGCTATTGATGCAGTACGATACGGCATGGGACCGGCAATGCCGCGGGCAGGTATCCATATTTTGAGGTGATTACATGGATTTAGAGACAGCAAAAAAGGTAATCAAACGATACATGGCAGGGCATGGAGAGTTCCAGGCACGTGCGTGGACGGCTGAACGATATTATCGTGTACAGAATGATATCTTATTTCCTCCGTCAAAAAAAGAAAAGGAAGAAAAAGAAAATCCGCTCCGCCATGCAGATAACCGTCTGCCACACAGCTTCTATAAGCTACTGGTCAATCAGAAAGTAGCGTATATGTTTACGATGCCGCCTACATTTGATGTAAAGAACGATGACCAGAACCAGCTGATTACGCAGTCATTGGGGGATTATTATGGAAAACGTTGTAAGGATTTGGCCGTCAATGCATCCAACGCAGGGATAGCATGGGTACATTACTGGATGGACAGCGAAAACGGTTTCACCTGGGGCGTCGTCCCCTCGGGAGAAGTGATTCCAGTCTGGTCTCCTAAACTGGATCATCAGCTTTTGGCTGTGCTCAGAGTATATCGCGATTTTGATGACAACGGGGATGTATACGACGTTTATGAATACTGGAATGATACAGAGTGCCAGGCATTCCGTAAGCGGGCCAGTGACGATATTGCTACAGGATTGATGCCATGGCCATGTTTTACGGAATTTTATGATGCCGGTATATCGTCTGCAGCCAACCAGTTTATTCATCAGTTAGGAGATGTCCCTTTTATCCCGTTCTGCAATAATAATCTGACAAGCAGTGATCTGGACGACGTGAAGCCACTGATTGATGCATATGACAAAACCTATAGCGGATTCATGAATGACCTGGAAGATGTACAGGAGGTTATTTTCGTCCTTACCAACTATGGCAGCGAAGACCTGGCGCCTTTCCTGAAGAACCTGAAATATTACAAGGCAATCAATATTGAGAACAATGGTAATGGTGATGCTTCCGGTGTTTCCACGCTGACTATCGAAATACCTGTCGAAGCGCGGGATAAAATGCTGGAACTGACCCGGAAATCTATTTTCGATATGGGACAAGGAATAGATCCACAGCAGCAGGGGCTGGATAAGACGTCCGGAGAAGCGATGAAATTCCTGTATGCTCTGTTGGAACTCAAAGCGGGGATGATGGAAACGGAATTCCGGTTGGGATTCAACAAGCTGATACGGGCTATTTTACGTGTCCATGGACAACGGTGCCAGAACATTATACAGACCTGGACTCGTACCAGTATCCGAAATGACGCGGAACTGGTTGATATGTGTAGTAAATCCAATGGCATCATCAGCCGTAAGACCATTCTCAAGAATCATCCTTTTGTCGAAAACGTGGATGATGAAGAAAAAGAGCTGGATGAGGAAGAAAAGAATCAAGCTGATAAAGACGATATCTATGGCGATTTGGACGGTAAAGGAGGTGATGGCGATGTATAAATGGCTCAAACGATATGCAGAGTAGTTCAGCGAGGATTTCCCGTTTAAATCTGTGATGGATAAGACGGAATATGAAATCTGCCGGATCATTCAGGAGTGCTGTGAAAGAAATACAAAGTATGGGGCATCCGGGACTGGCTCCACAGGAACGACTACGTAAATAGGCTTATTACTTTGGCGCGGGTCGGTAACCGCGGTAAAAACCGGAAAGGAGATATAAAATGACGATTGAAGAATTAATCCAGAAATTAGGGATTGCGGATGATAAAAGGGAAGAAGCTTCCAAAACTCTTCATGATTATCTGGATGGCAATTATGTAACAAAATCTCGTTTCAATGAGGTCAACGAGGAAAAGAAGACCCTGAAGACAACAGTTGCAGAACGAGACAAGCAACTGGAAACCCTGAAGAATAGCAAAGGCGATACAGAAGCCTTGAAAGCGCAAATCAAACAGCTCCAGACGGAAAATAATCAGGCAAAAGAAAAATATGAAGACCAGATGAAGAATCTGAAACTGACTACGGCCATTCAACTGGCTATAGGTGATAGTGCGCAGGATGTCGGGATTGTTTCCGGATTATTTGACAGGGATAAGCTCATCCTTGGTGAAGATGGAAAAGTCACTGGCCTTGATGAACAGCTTAAGGCACTTAAGGAAAGTAAACCATTTTTGTTTAAAGCAGCACCTGGTAATCCGCCGAAATACAGTCCTAATGGTGGCGGCGGAAATAATTTGAAGAATCCCTTTGCTAAAGAGACATTCAATATGACAGAACAGGGCAAGCTGTTGCGTGAAAATCCAGAACAGGCCAAAGCCTTTGCAGCGGCCGCTGGAGTCACACTCAATGTATAGGAGGTAATGAATCATGGCAGGAACAACTTTGACAGACGTCATTGTACCGGAACTCTTTAATCCGTATGTTATCCAGCGGACAATGGAAAAATCGGCATTTTTCAGTAGCGGTATCATTACACGGAATGCAGCTTTCGATGCATTAGCCAGCGAAGCGGCCCGTACACATAATATGCCTTTCTTCGAAGATCTTTCTGGTGATGCCCAGAATATCGTAGAAGGAAAGTCAATCGAATTCCAGAAAATCACGTCTAATAAAGACGTATCGACAACTATCATGCGTCAGCAGAAATGGAGTGCTACCTCTCTTTCGGCGGCACTGGCAGGTAGTGACCCGATGCGTGCCATCGGAGATCTGGTTGCTGATTACTGGGCCCGTCAGTATCAGAAAGAACTGATTAATATTTTGACTGGCGTCTTTGGAGCCGATACGATGGCGGACCATGTGCTGGATATTTCTAAAAAGACAGGCAATGCCGCTAATATCAGTGCGTCTGCCGTCATTGATACTCTGCAGCTTCTGGGTGACGCTCAGGACCAGCTGACAGCGGTTGTTATGCATTCCGCAACCAAAGCATACCTTAAAAAACAGAATCTCATTACGACGGAACGGGATAGCACTTCCGTGGAATTCGATACGTATCAGGGACGCCGCGTCATTGTAGACGATGGATGCCCGGCCGCTGATGGTGTTTATACGACGTACTTCTTCGGATCGGGAGCAGTAGCTTATGGTGAAGGGAACCCGGTAGGTTTCGTGCAGACAGAAACGAAACGCGACCCGGACCTTGGCGCCGGTATCAACATGCTTTACAACCGTCGCTGCTTCATCATGCACCCCCGTGGAATCGCATGGCAGAATGCTGTACGTGCCAACGTAGAATCTCCATCCAGAGAAGAACTGGCAACGGCAACGAACTGGAAACGCGTGTATGAACCGAAAGCCATCCGTATCGTGGCATTGAAACATAAAGTAGGCTGATAAGGTCAGGTGATGGATGTGGACAGCGAAGAGTATTGGGCACAGAGAGCCATAGAGCGGGAAAAAGAATGGCACAAGAAATGCCAGGAAACCATTGAAAAGGAACTGGCCCGGTACTATCTTGCATCGCTGGGCCATATCCAGACCGATATAGCGGCACTGTATGGCCGGTTTGCCAAAGATAATGCACTGTCAGTCGAAGAAGCGCGCAGGCTGATTACGGGAAGTGAATACTGGCAGTGGCGTATGACGATTGAGGAATATATCAGGCAGATAAAGGAAAACGGGGACAAAGGTCTTGAACGGGAACTGAATGTCCTGGCTATGAGCAGCCGTATCAGCCGGCTGGATAAGCTGTACAGTGAAACCTTGATGGAACTGGACGCGTTAGGCCATAAGGTTTCTGAGACCATGACGGATTTCCTCACAGATGCATACAAAGACAATTATTATCACGGGCTGTTTGATATTGGTAAGGAAATCGGATTGCCGGACTCCTTTGCTAAAGTCAACCGTGATGATCTGACGCAGGTGCTCCGGAATCGATGGAGTGGGATGAATTACAGCCAGCGAATCTGGAAAAATCAGCGGCTGTTGGCACGAACACTAAAGTCTGAGATGATGACAGCCGTTCATCGAGGGGAAAGTATAGATGCTATCTCTAAGAGGGTATCCCAGCGGATGGATGTCGGAATCAGTAATGCACGACGCCTGGTCCGGACAGAGCTGAATTACGTTGAAAATCAGAGTGCCATGGACAGTATCAAAGAAGCAGGGATGAAGTATTACCGCTTTTCTGCGACACTGGACCGCCGGACGTCAGCGACCTGCCGGGAACATGATGGCCATGTTTATCCCATTGGCGAATATCAGCCAGGCAGTACGGCCCCACCACTTCACCCGAACTGCCGTTCCACAATCGCCGGCAGCCTGTACGGGCCGGATAAAAAGAAGACCGGGACACGCATTGCCAGGAATGATAAGGGCAAGACGTATTATGTGCCAGCTGACATGACATACCAGCAATGGTATAATAAATATATACAGCCAAGTATGATTCCATCGGGTAAAGGTAATTGGAAAACCGACGATGATGATAAAATCATTGTTACGCAAAGGATTCCAGCCTTATCGCATTATCGTCCTTCGCTGAAAGGTACACCAAATAGTGTCGTAGAATATACTACAATGCGAGGAACGCAAAGGAATTATGCGTTGTATGATGAAAATGGGTTTATAGCAGTCCAGATAGATTATGGCAATCATGGCAACAGTAAACAGCACCCATATGGTGCTAACGGTGAACATAAGCATCTATGGACGTGGCAAGACGGAAAGCCAAAGAGAAGTAAGCCTCAGGACTTAAGCGCAAAAGAGCAACATGTGTTCAGGGGGTGATTTTATGCCAGTAAAACAGTTTATGGATACTATAGATGTGGCTGATCTTGAGTTTGAATATAAGGGAAAGTGGTATTACATTTGTCCTGTGGATAATGGCTACAGCTGTGGCGAGGCTGGCAAAGATGACACCATTTTTAAAACCAAAGAAGATATTCTCGATAGATTTCTTATAGATGGTATCTCATTCAGAGAAGTACTCCCTGATATTAATTGGTAAACGCATAAAATATCTTAAAGCACCAAGTGAAAGCGAGGTGCTTTTTTCATGCCCAAATGGAGGTGAAAGGTATGCAGTGTGTAACGGCAGATGAAGCGGTAACGCGCATTATTGCCAATGTGCAAAGTATCCGTGGTGAGCCGGCAGAGGATGCAGCTCTTACGATGTATGCAAATAAATTTGTCGGTTTTGTCCTGGATTATTGCAACCGGGAAGATTTCCCTGAAACGCTGATCTATACAGCAACGGATTACATATCACAATGGCTGGAAGATAAAGCGAATGGCGGGCGTCAGGGTGCATTGAAAAGCCTGGAGCAGAACGATACAAAATTCCAATTTGCTGTGTCAGATATGACGCAATCGGGAAGCCAGACCGATGCGGATCTGCAATCTTTTACAGCCCGTCTTGCACCGTATCGAAAAGTCAGGTGGCCCGTATGACGATGCCATGGAACCGATGTAAGAATCTGCTCATGAAGTACATGTATAAAGACAGCGTCACCGTGTACCGGCAGCAGCCAGTAAAAGACGACGAAGGTGCCGATGATTATACGGTGCAGGCCATCTATCAGGATATTCCGTGCCACCTGACACAATATGGAAAGGAACTGCAGAGCGGACAGAATCCACGGGAATTCTTCACGAAGACGGACCTGCGGATTTGTCTGGATCCAGCGTATGATATCCTGCCGAACGACATACTGACGATTACCCATGATGGGCAGACGTTCCAGCTCAATGCCGCAAAGGCCTTCAAGTATCCGACGCATCAGGAAATCAGCGTCCGAAGAGAGGATGAGGCGTAATGGGGATGCATTTCGGAGGATTCGACGCCTTCGATGAGCGATTAGCCAAAATCGAGGAACAGGGAGCCAGAAAGATGAATCAGTTCGTCGCCCAGGAAGCAGAAGTAATCCGGGGGAAAGTCCAGGACAATACTCCTGTTGATACAGGCCGGCTGAAAGGCGGCTGGAAACGGTCCAGGGCGGTGCAGGGCAAGTCGGAAATCTATAATAACGTCGAATATGCCGCCCATGTCGAATACGGACACCGGCCCCGTGGCGGGAAAGGATTCGTAAAGGGGAGCAAAATGCTCCATCGCGGGATGCTGCAGGCGGAAAAGACGTTCCGGGATGATGCCGATACCATCATAAAGGCGGTGCTTGATGAATGATTACACTGCGTGAAATCAAAGTGGCCATCGTAAACGTACTGAAAACAAAATACCCGGAATGCAGGGTGCACTTCGATAATGTAGAAAAATCGGATGCGCCTTATTTTTATGTTGAACTGATGCCGACAGCGACAACAGTCGATGATGTGTATAGTGACCGTCTGGTACAGGTGGATATTACCTACATCCATCCGAAAGACACTATGGGCCGGATGAACCGAACAGCCGTTTATGATGTAGCGGATACTCTTGACAGGACAATCCGGCCGGTGCTGGCCATTATGGACCGGCACATCACTATTTTGGATGCAGAGATGACTGTCGTGGATGACATCCTGCATTATATTTTTAATCTTGATTTCCGTGACGCCTGGACCGATGAAGAAGCCGGCCGTGTCCAGTATGAACTGATGCAGTCGATGCAGTTGCAGGTGAACGGGACTGATCTGACAGAGGAGGAATAGGCTATGCCAGCACAGGAACAGGAATTATTCGGTCTGCCGCAGGTACTGATTAATTTCCGTACGAAAGGCACGACAGCAATCAAACGGAGTGCCATGGGGATCGTTGCGATGATTCTCCACAATGAATCGAAAGATGAAATCCATAACTATACGATTCGGGATGTATCGGATATCCCGGAAACGGGTCTTACCGATGAAAACGTAGACCTTATCAAGAAATGTATGCTCGGGACGCCGCTCCGGGTCCTGGTATATACACTGCCCCTTTCCACTGTAGAAGGAGCGACTAAGACACAGGCCAACGTCCTCAAGATGCTGGCCAATATCAAATGGAACTGGCTCTGTGCCCCGACAGCCACGACGCAGGAACAGAATGACCTGGCATCATGGATTAAGACGCAGCGCACGACGAAACGGAAAACTTTCAAGGCCGTATTGTCTGAACAGGCCGCCGACCATGAAGGTGTTGTCAACTTCTGCACGAACGATATCAAGGTGCAGACTGATACCGACAGCACTGGCAATCCTGTCTATACAACGTATACGTCGTTACAGTATACAGCCCGAATTGCTGGTATTTTGGCAGGACTGTCTCTGGACCGCAGCGCTACGTACTTTAAGCTGACGGAAGTCGAAAGCGTAGAGGTCTACGAAGATATCGATACACTGATTGATAAAGGCGAACTGCTCCTGATTGATGAACAGGACGGCGATGGCGTCAAGATTGCCCGCGCCTGCAATTCCCTTACGACCTTCACCACGGACAAAGGTGAAGAATTCCGTAAGATTAAAATCATTGAAGGCATGGACATGATTACCGATGATATCCGGGATACGTTCAAGAAATATTACGTCGGCAAGGTCATCAACGACTACAACCATAAGATGCTGTTCATTTCGGCCATCCTGGTCTATTTCTCAGAAATCAAAGGGAACGTACTGGATGCTGATGCCGATAATACGGTAGATATCAATGAAGAGTATCAGAGCAACTATGCTAAGCTCCATGGTGATGACCCGACGGAAATGTCTGTCATGGCAATCCGCCAGTATAATACCGGTGATACGATTGCATTGACTGGCAATATCCGTCTCGTAGATGCTATGGAAAATCTGACGATTGATTTTACCCTGTAAGGAGGTCTTATAAATGGCAAGAAGCCCATTTGATGTGCAGTATCGAGGTCGTAGACGCTGGAACGGGTCCCACGGCAAGGTATGGTGGGACAATGAATTGCTTTTTGAAATCGAAAAGTTTGAGGTAAACGTAGATCCACAGCGTGAAGATGTGCTGATCGGTAACAGCGTAGACAGCAAAATCGTATCACTGAAAGGCACCGGGACGATTACAATCAAGAGCGTCATTAACCGCAATCTGAATAAATTCCTCGAAGAATGGAAAGCCGGGCACGATCCGCGGACGACACTGGTAGGCTTGCTGGAAGACCCGGATATGATTGACGCTCAGAAAGAACGCGTCTCAATTGATAACGTCTGGTTCAACAAATTGGATCTGATGAGTTTCGAAAAAGGCAAGGTAGTTGAAAAAGAATATCCCTTCGGCTTCACGCCGGAAGACGCACGGTTCATCGAAACCGTAGAATAAGGAGAGTGGAAACATGGCAGTTAGTGTGCAGGATCTGATTAATCAGAAAGAAAAAATCGAGCAGAAGAAACAGGAAACATTTGATATCACTACCAGCGTCGGGGTAATGACCGTAAAGAAAATGTCAGGGAGCCTGATGGCCGACATTATCGATATGTCGGATGGCGGGGATGAATACTGCATCCTCAACAGCGTCGTAGCTCCGAATCTGAAAGACGTGGCACTGCAGCAAGCATATGGCTGTGCAGAACCGACGGATATCGTCGATAAGCTCTTTGACGCCGGGGAAGTACCGGCTATTGCAAGAAAAATCGCCAGTCTGTCCGGATACGGAGAAAACATCGAAGCAAAGGTACATGAAGAAGTAAAAAACTGATTGAGGAGAACTGGGAAGCGGCTACGGCCGCTTTTCTGGTTCTCAGGGGTCATACACTGGACTGGTTCTTCCATCTGGATCCAGTGGAAAAGATATTCTGCTATCAGGCCATGATGCATGAACAGGAACGGCAGGAGCGGCTGATACTGCTGCCATTAAAAGTGAGAGGAGACCGGATGCTATGAGCAATTACATACTGAGCGCTACACTGGAACTCAAGGACCAGTTCACGGCGCAGGTCAATAAAGCACGGTCCGGTTTCAGGGGCCTGACAGGTACATTAAAGGATGCAGGCATTGCAACGGACAATGTTGCGGCCGGAATGGGGAAGGCAGGAACGGCGGCGTCACGGGCGGCCCAGCAGGCGGATAAAGCCAAACGGTCCTTCCAGGGCATCCGCGGCACGTATGAAGCAACTATCCGGGCAAAAGACAACGCGACGGAGCAGATACGCAAAGTTAAGGCAGAATTGAATGGCCTGAAAGGGAAAGTGTATACGGTTGCCCTGAATGTGAGGGCCAATGCTATGAAAGACAAGGGCCTGCAGGATATGAAGAACGCCATGTCTGGCATGGCCGGCGGAATGCTCATGGGCACCAGTATGCAGATGGCGGGGGCCGCGGGCATCGGTTTTGGTATTTATGACGCTGTTAAAGGTTATATGGACTTCGAGCAGGAAATGAGTGCCGTAAAGGCTATTTCCGGGGCGACAGAAGACGAATTCCAGCGTCTGACCGATGCTGCCATGAAGATGGGCGCCGAAACGAAATTCTCAGCCAAAGAATCGGCACAGGCTCTGGAATATATGGGCATGGCAGGGTGGAAATCAGATGAAATGATTGCCGGCCTTCCCGGTGTCATGAATCTGGCCGCTGCTTCCGGTGAAGACCTGGGGCGTGTATCGGATATCGTGACGGATGCTATGACATCGTTCAAGCTGGCAGCGTCAGATGCCACCATGTTTTCTGATGTCCTGGCGGCCACGGCGACCAGTTCCAATACCAATGTCGGCAAAATGGGCTATACGTTCCAGTATGTCGCCCCGTTGGCCGGTGCCCTGGGGTATACCATCCAGGACACGGCCCTGGCTATCGGTGCCATGGCGGATGCCGGTATCAAAGGTGAACAGGCCGGTACCAGCCTGAGGGCACTCCTGACCCGTCTGGCATCGCCAACTAAAGATTCGGCGGAAGCCATGCAGACACTGGGGCTCTCTATTACCGATTCCGCTGGTAATATGCGACCTCTGCGGGATATCCTGGTAGATATACGGAATGGGTTCAAACAGCTGACACCGGCAGAACAGGCGCAGGTAGCGTCAGCGCTGGCGGGGCAGGAAGCCATGTCAGGGCTTTTGGGCATTGTTAATGAATCGGATGACAAGTTCAATTCACTGGCTGATTCTATTGATAATTCGGCAGGGGCAGCAAAGAAAATGGCTGACATCCGCCTGGATAATCTGGCCGGTGATCTGGAATATCTGTCCGGGGACTGGGACGCCTTTACCATGTCACTGATGAAAGGCAATACCAGTAATGGCCTGCGTGACTTCGTGAAGGAAGCCGACAAGCTTTTGAGCGATTTCAGTGGAGTGGTTGAGGAACATGGTCTGGGGGCCCGGTCCGTCCTGTCACTGATAGGAGAAGGAATAAAAGATCTGAAAGATAAATTCCTTGCCTTTGATGGTATCGGGTCTGTACTGGCAGGAGGTGCCCTGGCATTCGGGCTGAAGAAACTATATGACTTAGCACAAAAAGTACGCAGTTCCGTTCAGGGGCTGATAACGAAATCGTCAAAGCCACCTGCAGGGCCAGAATCAAGTACGACAGGCGTAAAAGATATGATGGTGTCAGCCAGGACCGTCATTGTAAATGGGAAGGAATCGCCATCGAATACGCCTTCCACTCAAGTACCGGGAACTCCAGGGACAAAGACGCCATCTAAAACGAAGACGCCGTCATCGTCCCGTATCGGAGGTGTAATGAGGCGTCTTCCTGTATTGGGTGGATTGACGTATCTGGCTGGATCTGCGCTGAATGTTGCGTATGCCCCGGAAGACGAACGGGGCGCAGCGATAAGCGGTGCTGTTGGTGGTGGGCTGGGATGGCTCGGCGGTGCGAAATTAGGAGCTATGGCCGGCGGTTTGGCTGGGCCTGTCGGCGCTGCTATAGGCGGTTTAGCTGGTGGGATAGGCGGTGGCCTTTTGGGCGAAAAACTAGGTGATGCGTTCGCGCGGATTGACTGGAACCGGATGAAGCAGCCATTCTCCCGTGCCCTGTCTGAAATGAAAGCCGATTTTGCTAACATGGGACCACGGTTTGATGCTGATGTACAGGACATGGCACAGAAAATGGGCCAGGCATGGGAGGATATGAAGACATCGGCAGGGCAAAAACTGGACAGCCTGAATGACTGGGCCAGTGATACCTGGGACGATATCCAGCAGGGAGCTGAATACACTGGGCAGGGAATCGTGAATAGTTTTTCCGAAGCCTGCGCAAATGCAGAAAATGCCTGGGCTGATTTCTGTAGCTGGTTTGATAGCAATGTTTGCCAGCCTTTGGCAGGGCTGGCCAGTTCCGCTGCAGATAAACTGACGGAATTAGGCTCTGCAGCGGCATCCGTCCCTACGTTTGGTGGTTCGGGACCGTTAGACAGTGCGTTTGCATCTATTTTCCCGCTCGGGCACAACGCATCCGGCTCGTCCTATTATTCCGGTGGCTGGACAGAAATCAATGAACGGGGCGGCGAAATCGTAGACCTGCCGCAGGGAAGCCGTATCTATCCACATGCTACGACTGAACGCATGATTCAGAATGAGCTGGATGGCAGCATGCCGGCAGGCGGCCCGGTCGTCGTCAAAGGCAATACCTTCTATGTCCGGGAGGAAGCTGATATAGACCGCATCGCCTATAAACTAGCTAAACTGATTTCCCAGGGGCATGTCAATTACGGAGGTGGTTACTGATGAGTCTGGGCACGTTAGGTAATACAATACAGGTCCTTTCGGCCATCTTCTCCAGTGGCGGAGTAAGCGGAAGACGGCAGATCATCATTGAAGGTCCTACAGGGCGCCTGGTCATACCGGTAACGCCGGCGAAGTATACTGTCGGAGATGGTCAAAAGAATAAAGTCGTCGATATTACACAGGTTGGGGAAGCTACAGTGTTTGGGATGCCCAAAGCCCGGACACTGTCATTTTCCTGCTTCTTCCCGTCTACTGTGCATGATTATCCGTTCGTCGTAGGTGATTACACAGACCCGACTGCTTGTGTTGAGAAGCTGACAGAATGGAAAGCGTCCCGGAAGCCGGTACGTGTCATTATTACAGATTCTCCAGTAAACATGCAGATGGCCATCATGGAGTTCTCCTACTGGGAGCAGGACGGCAGCCGGGATATCTATTACACGCTGAATTTCACCGAGTACAAAGAACTCAACGTTCCGGCGGCCAATAATGATAAGCCGATTGATGACGCGACAGGGCTTAAAGTGCGGCCGGTTGACCTGGATGCCAAAATCAAGGAAGAGCAGGCCAATGTCTCTAAAGGGAAAGCGTTGTTCCAAAAAGGATGCGACGTAATGGATATTGCTAAGAAGGCCTACGGGGATTATACCCATTGGCGCCGCGTCATCAAGAGCAATAACATAAAGAGCCTGGTTATCAATAATGCCGGACAAATCCGGAAGTGGGTGATTAAGAATTGATCATCAAACATAAGCAGGTTGTCACTGAAACAACAAAAGACGCAAGCGGACGGGAGACAACGACTCAGAAAGACGTGCTGAATGACATATCACGTCTGACGGTTGGTAAGATTACATGGGAAGGCTCGCGATTGCAGGTGGCCCGGAAACTGACATTTTCTTATGTCCAGGACGCCCGGGACCCGAACCTTCCGAACTATGTCATCAACTGTGGTGAGACGGTCTATGGTTATGATGAGGACGGGACCCTACAGTTCCAGGGCAATGTGTACAGTGTCGAAAAAAATGTACAGCAGTCTACCGTCACAGTCATGGCCTACGATAATCTGTTCATACTTTGCCGGTCAAAAACGACGCGGAAATTCACGGATATGCTGGCTGAGGACATTGCAAAAGTGGTCTGTAGTGAACTGGGTATCAAAGTCGGGAAACTGGCTGAAACAGGCAAGAAAGTCTCGTTTATCGCCCAGGAGAAAACAGGCTATCAGATCATCATGATTGCCTATACAGATGCAGCCAATCAAATCAACACCCAGAAGGAAAACAAGGACGACCTGGACGTGCTCTTCCATCCGGTTATGCGTGGCGATGAGCTGGATGTCATCAAAAAAGGCGAACTCATCGAAGGCATGGAGGCCAATCAATATATAAACATCGAGAATAGCCAGTACAAAGAGTCCATTGAGAGCATGGTCAACAGCGTCATGATTACGGACCAGCAGGGCAATGTCACGGGCTATCAGACAAAAGATGAGTGGATACAGAAGTATTCCATGGTGCAGGATGTCTATAAGACGAACCCGAATGACAATACCCAGGAAGCCATCAATAAGCTGTTCCATGGCCCCGACCGGACCGGGATTATTGATATGCTCGGTAATTATGCTGCCAAATCCTCTTATTCTATCCAGATTAAGGATATCCTGACGGAATTGTGCGGGAAATTCTGGATTAAATCTGATACACATACCTTTGAAAACGGTATCCATGAAATGCGGCTCGAAATCGAATTCGAGAACATCATGAACAAAGAAGAAAAGCCCAAAGAAATAAAAACGAAAACAGGCCGTACCGCGTCTGCCATTGGCAGTGCGAATTTGGCAGCGTCTGAAGGTGTACAGGCGGGTTTTGCCGCCTGGGAAGGAGCTACCATGCCAGACGGGCCGAATGGCTGTGTCGAAGCGGCTACACGTATTGGCAGCTATTACAGTCCTTTCCTGAAGCAGGAATGTGACAATGGTGTTGCCTCGGTCCCGACCTTGATGTCTGATGCCGGCGACGCCGTCATTCCTTTTGACGAATCGAACCTGGAAGTCGGGGACTGTATTGTGTTCGATGGTGACGCGCATGTAGTTGTTTATGCGGGGGACGGTACGTATGTAGGAAATAATTCCAGCGGGAACGGCGGCGCCGGAGCTGTTGGTACCGGTGGCATCTATAATATCGGCATGACGCCAACATCTATTATCAAGACGAGCCGGATGTAAGGAGATGATATTATGCTGGAACATATTCCATCCGCATCTCAATCAGCATCAGCCATTGTAGATATCATGCATACAGTAGCCCAGGCCGAACTGCCAAGAGGTGCCCAGGTCGGCATAGTCGAAGCCCCGCCTCCTGATATCGTTGTCCGGATGAATAATATACCATTGACGAAGAAGGACCTGTATATTTCAAGGTATCTGATGCCGGATTATACCCGTCATATGGTCGGGCAGACCAGTAACCGGGCTGGTGGTTCCGGAGACGCAGCGTATGAAAGTCATAACCATCCCATCGATAACGATGAGACGTGGACGGATACACTGAAACCGGGGACGCTGGTCCTCCTGATACCTATTTACGGCCAGAATGAGCAATTATACTGGCTGTCAGACAGTGGGGTGAAGTTATGAGTGCAGAATATCCCTTTACCGGGGCTGTATCGGTCAATACTTATACGTCAGACCTGCCAGTCCCTAAGGAATATGCCTGGGACTTCGATAAGGACTGTTTTTTGTATGACAAAATAGGCAGGCACGTCGTCGTTGAAAAGGATGAGGCAATCAAGGTATGGATCTACAAAGCCCTCAGCACGGAGCGATTCCGCTACCTGGCATACAGCTGGCAGTATGGCATTGAACTCAGGCCGTTCATAGGCAAGGTCATGGGGGTACAGCAGAGATACAGTGAAATCAAGCGGATCATCATTGAATGTCTGATGGTAAATCCGTACATCAGGAGTATTGACAATGTAGATATATCACATGATGGAGACAAAGTTTCTATTGCTATTACGATTACGACGATTTATGGGGAGGTGAGCGTCGATGTATGAAGCCAGAGGGCAGAATGAGATTTTAAAAGAACTGCAGGAAAACTCGAGTTCAACTGTATCGAGTTTTGAAGGCACCTTTACGTATGATTCGTTTGCTGCCAATAGTATCGAGTTCGCCAAACAGGAAGTTGAACGGGAACAAGCCTATAAAGCCATGTTTGCCCGGACCAGCTGGGGCGAATACCTCGAAATGAGGGCGGAGGAACATGGCATTTTCCGGCGACAAGCTGTCAAGGCCAAAGGCATAGTCACGGTATCCGGCAATGGAACTGTACCACAGGGAAGTGTATTCCAGACGGCTACAGGGATTGCTTTCTATACAACGAAAGCCGCCACGATTACCCAAGCCGGTAATATCCCTATTGAGTGTAGTACTGCTGGTACGACGGGAAATGTAAAAGCTGGTACGATTACAGTTATCCCTATGTCTATTCCAGGTATCAGCTCCGTGACGAATGCCGACGCTACCTATGACGGATTTGATGAAGAGGACGACGCCACCTTATACAACCGGCTGATTTTTAAAGTACGGCAGCCAGCTACCTCCGGGAATGTGAATGATTATATCGAGTGGGCGACATCCATAGCCGGTGTCGGTCATGTGACCGTCGTTCCGCTCTGGAACGGTAACGGCACTGTAAAAGTCATCATTACAGACTCCAGTGGGAATCCGGCGTCATCGAATCTGCTGACACAAGTATCTACCACTATTGAAACAAAACATCCTATCGGAGCCACGGTGTCCGTAGTTGCACCGGCTATTTTAGAACTGCATATTGCGCTGACACCTACCAAAGGTAAAGGAGACGCAGACGCCATCAAGACACTGCTGAACAATTATTTTACGTCCCGGAATTTCGGTGGCGGAAAGGTTTCGTATGCTGTTATAGGGAAGATGATCATTGACGATGAATCTACGAACGTTACGGATTATGATTCCCTCACTATCAACGGTGATGTGAAAAATATTTCTTTGACAGATGAGCAGATACCTAAGGTGACGGAGGTGACGCTCAATGGCTGATACACCGGATTTCAGATTCCTGCGGAATACACCTGTTGACCTGAGCCGGTATCTTCCAGCCTTCCTGTTCCGTGATACTTCTTTTTCAGATACACTGAATACCTTGTCTTATGAGCACGAGGCGCAGCGGCTGACTTTGACAGATGCAGCACAACAGGCATTCGTAAAGACAGCAACGTGGGGATTGGATGACTGGGAAGAGTTTGTCGGGTTGGAGCATGAACCGGCTGATACCGTACAGACCCGGCGCAATAAAATACTGATGAAGCTGGCAGGCGTTGATTCTGTTACCGTGCCGTTTTTAACACGACTGGTCAATCTATATGTAGCAGACGGTCAGGCCGTCGTTATCGACCACCCGGACACGTACAGTATAGAGATACTATATCACGGTGGGCAGATAATGAATTATGCAAAGCTTCGCGATGCAGTGAATATATACATCCCGGCTCACATCGGCTACAAACTTGTCACGATTACTCAAGCTGACCTTTCCTGTCACGGGGCCGGAACAGTACAGGTATATGCAAAACAAACAGTAGATATGACTGCAAATTATCACAATGAAGCGGCAGAGTCGAGCCGATATATAGCTGGTATCGTCACACAGAACTATAAACAAATATCCATCACGGGGGGGCAATAACCAATGGCTAAATATCCATCGCTTACATTTACACAAAAAGGCACACAGATGCTGGTGCAGGCCCAGAACGGGCACACCATGACTTTTACATGCGGAAAATTGGGATCTGGCGTACTGTCAGACAGTGATGATATATCGCGGTTCACGGACCTCAAAGCGCCGAAGATGACGCTGCCAATCACCAAAGCAGATGACAGCAATCCAGAAAAGATAGTACTGACCTTTGACACCTCAAACACGACACTCGAAACCGGCTTTGTGTCTCGCGAACTCGGCATTTTTGCAAAACTCGATAACGGAGCAGAGCAACTCTATGCCTACAGCAATGCTGGAAATAATTATGACTACATTCCATCGAAAGATACACCTTCAGACGAGAACCGCCTTGTCGTAAACCTTATCGTCAGCTCCAGCGCAAGTATCGCTGTGACAGTTGACCAATCTATCGTATACGCACACATGAGCGATGTTGTCGAAAAGATAACGGCTCATGACCGCACATCAGATGCGCATACAGCCCTGGCAGCCACGATTGACGACACCATAGTACCTAAATCTGATGCAAATACTATCCGGAATCTGCTCGATAATCTTGCTAATCGTATCAAAACCGCCACGGGGGATAGTGACTGGAAGACAGCTCCAGGCACAAATCTCGCAACACTTGCTACATTGGTAAGTAACCTTGCAAGCGGATCTGATGTCACATGGAGCGGTAAAAAATTCACGAATGCAAAACTTGGCATAACCGGCTTGATTGATCAAAACGGATACGTAAGTTTCGGGCCAAACTTCGGCGGCCTAATTATACAGTGGG
>ERZ791914.375-NODE-375-length-45414-cov-42.157124_pt1 | contig 45414 bp, 64 predicted proteins | sample MGYA00510140_ERZ791914 | MGnify/ENA primary metagenome ERZ791914 (study PRJEB30046, sample SAMN00792079) | human gut metagenome | study: EMG produced TPA metagenomics assembly of the A metagenome-wide association study of gut microbiota in type 2... | reverse complement strand
AAACTGACCCCCAATTGTTAGATTTTTGGTCTAACAATTGGGGGTCAGCTCAGCAGCACCCTCTTTTTCCATTACAGCACCACAAACATGTTGTACAGCTTCAGCAGTCGGATGTCTTCTTTGGAGATGGCCAATTCCTGGGCCAGATCCCTGGTCTTTGCCAGCCGGCTTTTGCTCAAGAGAAGTTTGGCGGAAGTGGGCATCAGGGGATGGGAGGAAATCCCGAAGGCCAGGGCCCATTTCTTTTCGCCGTCGATATAGGGAGAAGGGACGGAAATCATGTACTGTTCCAGCCGGACGTTGTAGTTCTGGAACACCATATTGGTCAGGGCACCATAATGGGTGATCCGGCCGGTATAGGTATGTTCACAGATTTGGATGTTCTCCTCGTCCAAGATATCCATATACATCCGGATGTCAAAATGCTTTTCTCCGGGAGCGCTGCCCTTTTTCTGTTCTTCCAATCCCGGCAGCACTGCCCGCTCTTCCTCTGCGGTTGCTCCCACCAGGTCGATGATGCTTTCACAGATTTTTTTCCGCCGTCCGTCATAATAGTAGGCATACAGTCGGTTCAGATCCACAAAGAAGGCCGGTACAGCCTGGAGGCCTGGATCGTCACGGGTCATAGGCGGCTGGTACAGCAGATGGTCCACCGGTACTTCCAATACTTCTGCCAGGTCATACAGCACATTGATGTCCATGATGATCTGGCCGTTTTCATATTTGTACATGGTAGCCCGGCTCTTGCACACAGCGTCTGCCAGTTCCTGGATACTCAGATTCTTCCGTGTCCGGTAATGTTTGATGTTGTTCCCGATTTGTCTGGCAATATCCATAATCCCGATTCCTATAAATAGAATAATCCGCCAAAAAACTTTCGATAAATTAATTGTAAAAGATTTAACAGGAAAAAACAATGGTTTTTCTTTTCTCAAGAGATAAAAAACGAAAAAGTGTCTCGTTAAATGAGAATGACAGCATTTTCAAAAAAATGCAAATGGTCGTACAATAAGGCCATCGAAAGGAGGCAAAACCTCCTGAATAGACAGAAAAGGAGATCATTGAACCATGAACAAAGAAGTTGCTTCCAAGAAGGCTCCTGCAGCCATTGGACCTTATTCCCAGGCCATCCAGGCAGGCAATACTATCTATGTATCCGGCCAGCTGCCCATCGATGCCAAGACTGGCGCTTTCCCGGCCGATGACATTGCCGCCCAGACCCGCCAATCTCTGGAAAATATCAAGGTGATCCTGGAAGAAGCTGGATATACCATGGCAGACGTGGTGAAAAGCACCGTGCTGCTGAAGGACATCGCTGATTTCGGTGCCATGAATGAAGTGTACGGGGAATACTTCTCCAAACCCTTCCCGGCCCGGGCTGCTTTCCAGGTGGGAGCCCTGCCCAAAGACGCCAAAGTGGAAATCGAAGTTGTTGCCGTAAAATAAATGGGATGGGGAGGCAGCGCCTCTCCGCCATCTGACAGACAAGGGGAGAAAAAAATGAAATACAATTTTGATGAAGTGATCGACCGTTCCAACAACCGTTCTTCCAAATACGATGAACGGAAAAAAGTCTTCGGCACTGACGATGTGATCCCTCTGTGGGTTGCGGATATGGATTTCCGGACTGCCCAGCCCATCATCGATGCTTGTGTGAAAAAAGCCCAGGAAGGGATTTGGGGCTACACTTCCCGGCCGGCCAGCTATTTTGAAGCCGTCCAGGAATGGGAAGAAAAACATAACCACTACAAACCGGATACGGCTCTCATGAGCTGGACCATCGGTGTGGTTTCCGCCATGGCTTCCCTCATCAAACTGTGTTCCAAACCCGGGGACAAGGTGTTGTTCCTGACCCCTGTCTACGCGGAATTCTACGACATCACCGAAAACACCGGCCGTTCCGTAGCGGAAAGCGAAATGGTCCGGAAGGGCGAGGAATGGGAAGTAGATTTCGCGGACTTCGAAAAGAAAGCCAAAGAATCCAAGATCTTCCTGCTGTGCAACCCTCATAACCCTCTGGGGAAGGTGTGGAAACCGGAAGAATTGAAAAAGATGATCGATATCTGTCTGGCCAATGATGTGCTGGTGATTTCCGACGAAATCCACTCCGATCTGATTTTCCACGGCAAACATCATACGGCAGCCATTACGGTGGATCCCAGCTACAAGGACAAGGTGATCACCTGCGTATCCGCCACCAAGACCTTCAACCTGGCCGGTCTCCAAGCCGCTACGGTGATCTTCCCCAACAAGGAACTAAAGGACACTTTCGATCATTACTGGTTCAGCATGGATATCCACCGGAACAATGCCTTCAGCTCCGTGGCCATGGAAGCTGCTTATCGGTATGGCCAGGAATGGCTGGACCAGATGCTGGCCTATGTATCTGCCAACTTCGATTATGTGATCGACTTCTGTAAGAAGCACATTCCTCAGATCAAACCCAACTGCCCGGATGCTACCTATCTCATGTGGCTGGACTGCCGGGAATTGGGACTGAGCAATGAAGAATTGGTGGATTTCTTCGTCCACAAGGCTCATCTGGGCCTGAACCCCGGCCATTCCTTCGGCCGCTCCCTCCACGGCTACATGAGACTGAACGTGGCCTGCCCGAGAGCTACCTTGGAAAAAGCCATGCAGCAGCTGAAAGAAGCCGTAGACGGTCTGAAAAAGTAAGGGGGAACCTGTCATGACCAAGAAGGAGTTGTGGGAAAGCTACCGGTTTCCGCTGATCCTCCTGGGCGGCATCGTCCTGGGAGCCATCATCGGGATTGTCTTCGGGAAACAGGCAACGGTCCTGAAACCCCTGGGGGATATTTTCATCAACCTGATGTTCACCATTGTGGTACCCATGGTCTTTGTATCCATTGCTACTGCCGTGGGGAGCATGCTGAACCTGAAACGTCTTGGCAAGATCCTGGGCAGCCTGGTATTCACCTTCATCGTCACCGGTATGTTTGCCGCCGCCCTGGTACTGGTGGTGGTCAATATCTGGCCGCCGGCTGCCAACACCACCGTGCAGCTCTCTGCTGGGAAAGTGGGCAAAGCCCTGTCTGCCGGGCAGATGTTCGTCCAGACCCTGACCGTGGATGACTTTGTAGGACTGTTCAGCCGGAAGAACATGCTGCCCAACATCGTGGCGGCTATCGCCATGGGGATTGCCATGAGCATGTGCGGTGGGGCTGAATCTCCTGTAGGGAAATTCATGGCCAACCTGAATGACATCATCATGAAGCTGGTGAACATGATCATGAAGCTGGCCCCCATCGGCCTGGGTGCCTACTTCGCCAACCTGGTGGGGGAATACGGTCCCCAGCTGATCGGCGATTATGGCCGGACCATGGCTATCTATTATCCCATGTGCGTTGTCTACGCCATCATCTTCTTCACTGCCTACGCCTATTATGCGGGAGGCAGCCGGGGCGTCCGGGCCTTCTGGGGCCACATCCTGAAACCGGCGGTCACTGCCTTCGGCACCCAGAGCTCCTGTGCCGCCATCCCGGCCAATATGGAAGCCTGCGATGAAATCGGGGTCCCTGAAGACATCTACGACATCGTCCTGCCCCTGGGCGCTACCATGCACATGGATGGTTCCGTCCTGAGTTCCATTATGAAGATCGCTTTCCTGTTTGAAATCTTCGGCATGCCCTTCACTGGCATCGATGTGTACGCCAAAGCCATCGCTGTATCCATCCTCAGTGCCTTCGTCCTGTCCGGGGCTCCCGGAGGCGGTATGGTGGGCGAAATGCTCATCGTCAGCCTGTTCGGCTTCCCTCAGGAAGCATTCCCCATCATCGTGACCATCGGTTACCTGGTTGACCCCATGGCCACCTGCCTGAACTCTTCCGGGGATACCGTGGCTTCCATGATGATCAGCCGGATGGTAGAAGGCAAGGGCTGGATGGATAAGAAGTCCGACCGGAAGACCGATCCGGAAAAAGCAGCCATTGCCGCCCAGATTGGTGGATGCGACTGCGGGAACAAATAAAATCTGGTATAATACCTGTGAAACAGTGTACAACAAAAGGAGAGATGACTTATGCAGATCAAAGTAATCGGCAGCCACTGCTGCCCCGACACCCTCTATGCCCTGAACCAGCTGGCCGCTGCCGGCGCGGAAATCGACTTTGTGGATATCCTGGCCAGCCATGCTGACCTGAAACAGTACCTGGCCCTCCGGGACAGCGATCCGCTGTACGCTGAAATCCGGGGCACCGAACGTCTGGGGATCCCCTGCTTCGTAAAAGAAGACGGCAGCAAGACCCTGGATCTGAAGGAAGTACTGAAATAAAGACTGTCAACGGTCAGCTGCCAACTGTCAGCGGCCTAAGGAGAGGACCCGCCTTTTGGGCGGGTCCTTACCAATAAAACGAAGGAGATCACAACCATGCATGCTTTGACCCAACTGATCCGTGAGGATATGAAACCGGCCCTGGGGGTGACGGAACCTGGAGCCATTGCCCTGGCGGTTTCCACCGCCTGCCGCCATCTGCCGGAAAAACCGGAGAAGGTAGAGCTGTTCCTGAACAGCGGCATCTACAAAAACGCCTTTACCTGCGGCATCCCCGGCACCAGCCATGTGGGGAACGCCTATGCGGCGGCCCTGGGAGCCCTGGCGGCGGACCCGAAAAAGGGACTTTTATGTCTGGATGGGATCACGGAAGAAGATGTGAAGGCCGCGGAAGCTATGGTAAAGGCCGGGAAAATCGCTGTCCACATGAGTGAAATCACCAGCCGGATCTCCATCGAAGCCCGGGTAGCTGCCGGGAGCCACAGTGCCTCCTGCCTGATCCGGGACGCCCACACCAACATTGTGAAGGTGACGGAAGACGGCCGGGCGGTGCTGGACAAGACAGCTGAACTCCAGAAAGAGGAGGGGAGGGAACAGGTGCCGGTCATCCACCGGTACACCCTGGCCCAGCTGGCAGAGTACGCCCGGACCGTGCCTCTGGAAGAGATTTCCTTCATCCGGGAAGCCTTCACCATGAATATGGCCTTGTTCCAGGAAGGGCTGGATAGTCCCCGGACCACCTTTGCCCGGGTACTCCTTGCCATGAACGGAGGGAAGGTGTTCTCTGAAGATGTGGTGAAGACAGCAGCGCTTATCTGCAACGGGGCCATCGAAGCCCGGGTCATCGGCCTGGACAAGCCTGCCATGAGCATCACCGGTTCCGGGGCCCACGGGATCATCGCCACCCTGCCCCTCTATGCGTTCTATAAAGTAGAACACTGCACGGAAGAACAGCTGCTCCGGGCCACGGCTTTGAGCTATCTGATCTGCATGTACATCAAGGAATATTCCGGCAAGCTGTCCGCCTTCTGCGGCTGCGCCATTGCCGCCGGTACCGGTGCCGCCTGCGCCCTGGTGTTCCTGAAGGGCGGGGAAGCGGAGGCCATGACCCGGGCTCTCAACAACATGGCCAGCTCCATTACCGGCATGATCTGCGACGGAGGCAACCAGGGCTGCGTCATGAAAGGCATGACGGCGGTGGAAATGGCCTTTGCTTCGGCAGCCCTGGCCATGGACCATGCTTATATCTTCGATGCCCACGGGATCAACGGGGCCACCCCGGAAGAAACCATGAAGAATATGGGACGGATTGCCTCTCCCGGTATGACGGGGACGGAAAAGACCATTGTGGACATTCTCCAGGACAAAAACAAAAGCGGGAAAGAGGAGGAAGACTGATATGGAAATTCGCTGTGCTAAGCCCCAGGATGTGGACGCCATCGCCAACCTGGAAGCCGCCTGCTTCCCTCAGGCAGAAGCGGCTACCAGGAAATCCATCCAGGATCGGGTGAAGGCCTATCCCAATCACTTTTTCCTCCTGTGGGACGGAGATCAGCTGGTCTCCTTTGTAAACGGCCTGGTGACGGATCACCCGGACCTGACCGACGAGATGTATGAAAAAGCGGATATGCATCAGGAAGACGGGGCCTGGCAGATGATCTTCGGGGTGGACACGGATCCCCACCGTCGGAAACAGGGCCTGGCCGGTGAAGTACTGGAAAAATTCATCGATGCGGCCCAGGCGGAGGGCCGGCAGGGGGTGGTGCTCACCTGCAAGGACAGGCTGGTCCACTATTACGCCAAATTCGGTTTTGTGGATGAAGGCATCTCTGATTCCACCCACGGCGATGTGGTGTGGCATCAGATGCGGCTGACTTTCAATCGGAAGAAATAAGGGGAGAATCAAATGGAAAAGACGGATAAAAGATATGGGACTTATGTACAGATCCTAAAGGAAGAACTGGTGCCGGCCATGGGCTGCACCGAACCCATTGCCATTGCTTATGCGGCGGCCAAAGCCCGGGAAATCCTGGGGGCCCTGCCGGACAAGGTGGAAATCGGCGTCAGCGGCAACATCATCAAGAATGTAAAGAGTGTGGTGGTGCCCAACACTGACGGACTGAAAGGCATCCAGGCAGCAGCCGCCGCTGGGATCGTGGGCGGCAAATCTGAAAAGCAGCTGGAAGTCATTGCGGAAGTGACTCCGGAACAGAAGAAAGAAATGAAGGACTTCCTGAAGAACGTGCCCATCCAGGTGGATGCGGTGGACAATGGACTGATCTTCGATATCATCGTCAAACTCCACAAGAAAGACCATTCTTCCCTGGTGCGGATCGCCCAGTACCACACCAACATCGTCCTGATCCAGAAGGATGAAAAGACCCTGTACGAAGCCAAGAAGGACGGAGGCGCCGGCTGTCAGGACGAAAGCAAAGAGGTGGGCCTGGCGGACAAGAACCTGCTGAACATCAGAGACATCCTGGATTTCGCCAATACCTGTGATATCGAAGACGTGAAGCCCATGCTGGATCCCCAGATCCAGTGCAACACTGCCATTTCCGAAGAAGGGCTGCTGGGGAACTATGGGGCCAACATCGGTTCTGTGCTGCTGAAGACCTATGGCAGCGACATCAAGAACCGGGCGGTGGCCAAGGCGGCGGCCGGGTCCGATGCCCGGATGAACGGCTGCGAACTGCCGGTGGTGATCAATTCCGGCAGCGGCAACCAGGGAATCACCGTGTCCGTGCCTGTCATCGAATACGCCAAGGAACTGAATGTTTCCAAGGAAAAACTGTATCGGGCTCTCACTCTGTCCAACCTGATCGCCATCCATGAAAAGACCGGAATCGGTCGGCTGTCCGCCTACTGCGGGGCCGTCAGCGCCGGGTGCGCCGCTGGCTGCGGCATTGCCTATCTCCATGGGGAAGGCTATGATGCCATTTCCCATACCTTGGTCAATTCTCTGGCCATTGTGTCCGGGATCATCTGTGACGGGGCTAAGGCCTCCTGTGCCGCCAAGATCGCTTCCAGCGTGGAAGCCGGGCTCCTGGGCTACTCCATGTACAAGAGCGGCAACGAGTTCAAGAGCGGAGACGGCATCGTGAACAACGGAGTGGAAGCCACCATCCGCAACGTTAGCCAGCTGGGTCGGGAAGGCATGCGGGAAACGGATAAGGAGATCATCAAGATCATGCTGGCGCCCCAGCCGGAAGAAAAAGAATAAAAAAGATGGATCCGCTGCGTGCGCAGCGGATCCATCTTTTTTATTCTACTACAATTTGGCAGCTTTTCATGGTTTCCAGGGCTGCCTGATGACTTTCCGGTGTGACCCCGGCACAGCAGCGGCTGTCCACCCGGATCTCCACTTCTGGCAGAGCCGCTTTCAGCAGCAGTGCATTGCTCACCACACAGATGTCCGTGCACAGGCCGATCAGTTCGATGCTGCTGATGGACTGTTTCCGGTCCAGTTCCTGGAGAGTTTCTGCCAGCTTCACCGAACCGAAAGAAGGCTTTTGGATCACGGGCCAGTGGTGTTCCTGCTGGAGCTTTTCCAGCCCTGGGATCAGCCGCCAGCCCGGCGTCCCTTTGATGCAGTGTTTCACCGGCAGGCGGCGGCCTTCCTGGGTCTCCAGATAATCTGTGCCATGGGTGTCCTGGGTGAAAATCACCTTCCCGGGGAAGGCAGCCACTTTTTTCAGGACGGCCGGAGTAATGGCCTGGGCCGCCTCCGACCCTAGGCTGCCGCCTACAAAATCATTCTGCATATCGACTACGATCAAAAATCGGTTTTCCATGCCAACACATCCTTTCGCTCTTCACGTTTTACTCTTCGCTATCCTTTTTTCTCTCCGGCCGCACCTCCACGATGATTTCTTGGACCCGGTGTTCATTGGCCTGGGTCACGGTCACATGGAGGTTCCGGCAGTCAAAGGTATCCCCTTTCTTGGGGATGGTTTCCAGGGTATCCACCACCCAGCCGCTGATGGAATTGTTTTCCAATCCATAATCGTCGATATCCAGATCCAGGTATTTGAACAGATCGAACAGATTGGCGTTCTGGGAATTGGAGGAGCAGGAAACCAGATACCGGTTCTTGCCCAGTTTCCGGAATGAAGAAACTGCCTTGTCGTGCTCATCCCAAATCTCTCCCACCAGCTCTTCCACAATGTCTTCGGTGGTCACCAGGCCCCGGACCGTACCATAGCTGTCCATGACCATGGCCATTTCTACCTTGGCTTCCTGCAGGGTCTTCAGCACCCGGGAGATCTTGGTGGACTGATGGACCAGGGCCGCTTTTTTAATCTGTTTTTTCAGGTCGAAATGAGGATCCTGGAGATAGGCCGCAAAGAAATCCTTGGCGTGGAGGACTCCAATGATTTCACTGTAGTCATCTTTGAACACTGGCAGCCGGGAAAAGCCATGGCCGCTGAACAGCTTCAGGGCTTCTTCCTTTCCTTCGGAAATATCCATGGCCACCATGTCCACCCGGGGGGTCATGATTTCCCGAACCCGGATATCACTGAACTCAATGGCGCTTTTGATCAGCTGGCTGTCCTGTTTGTTGATGCCGCCTCCACTTTCCACTTCATCCACCATCAGCAGCAGTTCATCTTCTGTGGCATACTTGTGGGAGACTTTCTTGCGCAGGCAGCGGTTGAAAGCACTTTTCAGCAGCCGGAACAGGAAATTCAGCGGGGTGAACAGGAAAACCAGTACACTGAGCAGACCAGAGCAGTCCATGGCATATTTTTCCGGTGCATCACTGGCCACACTTTTCGGGATCACTTCTCCAAAAATCAGGATCACGATGGTGGTGAAAACGGTAGCCAGCGCCAGTCCAGATGGACCAAAAGCCGCTGTGGAGACAGCGGCAGCCAGGGATGCGGTGGCGATGTTCACCACATTGTTCCCAATCAGGATGGTGGACAGGGCATCGTCAAAATGGTTCAGCAGCCGAAGGGCCTTCCGGGCTTTTTTGCTGCCTCCTTTGGCCTGGTTCTTCAGCCGCAGCTTATTGGAACCGGTGAGAGCTGTTTCCGAGGCAGAAAAAAAGGCTGAAAAAGAGATAAAGACAATCAGGATCAGCGTCAGCGCTGTAGTCGGGATATGCAAAGAATCCATGAGATTACACTTCCTCCGTATGTTACTGATATTATAGGAGAAAGTATGAATATTGTCCAGAACCCCAGTAATACAGCGCTTTCTCCTTCAGACGGCAAAAATACGGCAAAAATTAATACAGGTTTGCGATTGCTTTTGCCGCCACCTGGTGGATATCTGACGTATAGTTAAGATAGACACTGGACACTGTAGCAATGGTGTCTCCCAAAATGTGTGCTACCAGGCTCACGTCCCCGGTTTCCGATAGTAAAAGAGTCGCGAAAGTGTGACGCAAAGCATGAACCGAGCGGCCAGGAAAATGAGTGCTGATGATCCTGCTGAGCCGTTTATGAGCGGTTTCCATCTGTTCCAACGGGAACACTGTTCCGGAAAAGTTAATGGGATTAGAGAACTTCCATTCCTGCAATGCACGCAGGACAATAATAGAGGCTGGAATAGTCCGATTGCTCCTGACAGTCTTACATTGTTTGATTCCGATTTTCCCAGCAGACGTCCTGGACAGCTGCTGCCAGACGGTGATAGTCTGTTTTTCCCAGTCGATGGCGTCCCAGGGCAGGCCGGAGATTTCCCCGTACCGCATGCCGGTGTTGGCGGCCAGTACGACTACCATCTTTCCAAGCGGCCAGGGCTCCAAGATCTTCAGCAGTTGGGCCAGCTCTACCCTTGAAAATGCACGGAGCACTGCCGGAGTTTTATCCTTTGGCAACTGGATCCCCCGGGCGGGGTTGGTTCCAATGATTTTATACATCTTCCTGGCGTGTTCCAGAACGGAAGAGATGTTGCACAGAAACCCGCCCCGGGTGGATGCCTTAACCTGCAGGCGCAGAAGAGCATTGGCAATATCGGCACTGCTCAGCTCCCGGATCGGAATATCGGCAGCAGCTCCCATGCGGCTGACTGCATTTTTATAATTCAGCAACGTATTAAATGCTAGGATGGATTTTTTATCCCGCTCAAAGATAGGGAAGAAATCTCTCAGAGAAATATCTTTCATCCTGACATCATCTGTTAGCCCGGCTGTTTCTTTTACCTGGGCGAGCAGGGTGTCCTGATATCTGCGGGCTTCCCTTTGTGATTTAAACCCTTGCTTCGTCTTTTGTTTCCATTTGTGCCCTACTTTGTATGACAGGATCAGGCAGATGCTGCCGTTCTTCTCTCTGCAGGAAAAGGTATATTCCATAAAAATCAGCCTCCTTTGCTGGAATGAAAGGGGCTGAGTGTGGTAAAATAGTACAGTAAGCCCCTTGTGGATAAGGTGGTTACGCTGTCCCTGCTGGTATTTGCGGTACCGGCAGGGATTTTTTATTTTTTACGAGATTGGATAGTAGGAATTTCGCTTTCCAGTTCCGCTAAATCATCTTCATCTGCCTGTCTGGCCGCTTCTTGTTTTCTTCTTTCATCAAAAATGTCATAAGCTGTATCCATAAGCTGCACCATTTCACGGTGAGAATGACGGCCACGATCGTGAAGGACAGGAATGTCATGGTCAGAAAGAAGTTTATTTACCGCTTGATGCCAATAATCAAGCGTCAGATCCTTCCGCATCTTCACACGCAATTCTGCACTTTCCAAGAAAATGGTTACCAGCCGATTCAAGGAATCAATTTCATCTTTTGAAAGATAATTCTTAGCTATGATAATATCTTTCTTGCGGACAATGGTTCCGCTCCATGAAGTGAGAGCCATATTAGGCTTTTGAGGATTAGCTCGGTCAATGATTAAATCAGCAGCCGTCTTGCCGGTGACTCCATAAATAAGTTTGTTTTGTGTTTCTGAAAAGAACTGTTGAGTGGCCTTATCTGTTTTATCATAATCAGAGGAAAGAGCAAAAAGATCCCGCAGTTTTTGATAGAACCTTTTTTCACTAGCTCGAATATCACGGATCCGTTCCAGCAGTTCATCAAAGTAATCTGGTCGGCCATCTGGGTTCTTTAGCCGGTCATCATCAATGACAAAGCCTTTTTGCATATATTCTTTCAGCGTTGTATTTGCCCAACGCCGGAACTGTGTGCCACGAGGGGATCGCACTCGAAAGCCAACGGCAAGAATTGCATCAAGGCTATAGAAAGAAATCTTTCTTTGAACCTCACGCAAACCTTCTTTTCGAACCTGTAAGAAATCCTTACAGGTTGCCTGTTCTATAAGCTCTCCTTCGCGATAAATGGCCTGAAGATGTAAATTGACATTGGAACGGGTGCATTGAAATAATTCAGCCATTTGAACTTGCGTCATCCACACAGTGCCGTCTTTTGCATACAGGCGGACATTTGATTGACCATCTTCTGTGTTGTAAATAATAATATTGTCCATGGATTATTAATTCCTTTCTATTCAATCAAGTATTTTCCATTTTGGAAACAACCACTTGCGAGTTTTATCGAGTCTTTTTCGAGTTCGACTCGTTTTTAGACTCGATGGCGTTTGGATTCTATGGCGTCGGCGGATTCTTCGGAGTGGAGATCATTGTTCTGGACGTGGTCATCTTCGTGGCGGATGGTTTCCAGGTTCATTTCTCTGGTAAGACGGGAATTGAGGATGTACACCGGCTCTCCGGTTTCGTCTTCCCGGACGAAGCCCCTTACGCCTACGGGCAGATCTGCGAGTACGTATCTAGTCATTGTCATGGCCTTCCTTCTTGGATTGATAAGCTATAAAATTCATGACTTCTTTCATGGCATCGGGGGATAGTTTGCGGGTGGCGTCAAAAAGGGCACGGTAGCGGGGATCGTCTTTTACTTCCTGAGCCAGTCGGGCAGTCTCGGGGTCCAGGTAGTATGCCCGTTTGTTTTCAGCGGATTCTTCCAGGAAGTAGCTTTTGGGAACACCGAAATAATCTGATAATTTTTGGATAATTCCCATTCGCGGAAGAGACTTCATAAGCATCCATTTTCCAACAGTTGACTCACTAACACCAAGTATTTTAGCCAGTTCAGCCTGATTAATATTATGTTCATTGAGCAAAGCAGATAATCTATTACTAAATAAGGCTCTCAATTCTTCTGATGTAGGCATAATCTCGTGCCTCCTTAATATGATTATGGTTATATTATAGAATATTTTTCTTCTTAAAACAACAAAAATACGGTAAAACTAGAAATATTTTCTTGACACTAGAAAAATATTCTAGTATACTATGCGTGTGAAATAGAAGGAGGTGATTATAATGCCAATTCAAATTTCCCTGCGTGCGGCAAGAGTTAATGCAGGAATGACAATCCTAGAAGGGGCGAAAGCCATTGGAATTAGTAAGGATACGTTGATTAAATGGGAAAAGAACCCTGGGCTGGTTAATCCGATTTATCAGCATAAGATTTCAGAGGCATATAATTTTCCCGCTGATTACATTGATTTTACGCCCTTAAACTAGAAATTAATTCTAGTAAAACGACAAATGGAAAAAGGGGGAGGAAGGATGGAAAGACAAAAAATCGAGCGGTTCTTGGAACTGCTGGATGGAGTAACCGAAAAGGAATGGAGTGTCCTCAAAAGCACGGGTGACCGTTTGTATAAAATGGCTGCGCTGGAAAACACTCCATTGATCAACGAAAAGAGCATCGCTTACTTCTCTGATGAGATTGAAGCTACCCTGCATGTCTATGATGACATCAAGGAAGAGGCAAAGAAGATTCAAGAAGGCGGGAAGCGATTCGAGTAATGGTACTAAAAGCAACAGAAGTTCCAAGTTTTACTATTGAAGCTTTTGTCTTTGACCATATCTCGTTATTCCTAACGGTATCCAGGTAATCATGTCCCTGCAATGTGAGACGTGAAATCCTTATATCATCGTACTTTTTGGAATCAGGAGTCAGGACCTTCATAAGGTATCTGACTTTTAGAAATTGAGCTTCTTTCAGCAATTGGATCTGGTAAAAGACCAGATCAGGTGAAACATTATGATTCTTCGCTAAATCATAAATAGATATCGAGTCAGATGGAGCTGATTCGATATCCAGCAATATGTCTCTGATTAGATCTAAATCTCTTTTCATAAAGGCTCTCCTTTCTTACAGACTATTATATTCCAGAAAGGGCAGCAGAAAAGTTAATTCAACAAAAAGGAGGGAAGAAGATGGATGATCTGGAACGACTGAAAATCAAAAACGCCGAGCTCCAACGAAAACTTGAAGCACGACGTACTGACACACTTTCTTACTGTTTGAGTCTGATTAATGTCATGGCTATTACCACACAAAAATGGGATGTCTGGTTGCTTTACTTCTTCTCATTCGAAGTAGCTGGGCTGTTTGTCTGGATGGCGTGGTTAGCTTTTTGGGATTCCAGAAAATCCTGATAAGAAGGTGATAAAGAATGCACGAAAGGACAAAGTCCCATTGGTGGATGAGGCTGGATGGTTATTTAACGGCTATGATTATTGCAATCATCACTTCAGTGATTACAAGTACGGTCCTAACCGTTTTGATATGCACAAAGTGGCGATGGTTGTTAGAACTGCTGTAACGAGAGAAACGGCAAAAGGAATCAATACTGAACGAACAAGATACCGTTTTCTGTCGTCTTTCTTTGCCAGTATCGAATCTTCTAGTACCTTTTCTCCCAGAGTATTGATTGATACGTATCCCGTATATTTATACGTATCAAAACCATCTTCGTCTTGGGCATCTATCCAATCTTTATCTACATAAGATGTGTTTTCAAGTGGAATCTGATTTAAATAATCAGGCGTAGACAATAACCTAATCCGTAATTTTATGATTTGTGCGGATTTGTTTAAAGCCTTTGGCAAATCACTTTCTTTGGTTTTCCCGTGATCATGTAGATATTGAAGAATGGCAAAATCAACCTTTTGTAAATCAGATGCTTTTATCATAACGCGAGCCTCCTTTCTCCTGGTCATTATACCAGAAAAGGAGGAAGACAAAGAAAGGAGTGATTAATATGGAAAAGCTGGTGCTGAAGGCCGACGAAGCGGCGGACATCCTAAATGTAGGGATTTCCACCATCTACGATCTGCGGAACCGGGGCATCCTGCCCCAGATCAAGAACCTGGCTGGGGTCCGTTTTCGGGCAAAGGATGTGTATGCCCTGGCCGGCGAAAAACAGAACCCGGAAGAGTACAGCCCGTACCAGTTCCGGCAACTCCAGAATGAACTGGCCAACGAAAAGGCAAGGAACCATAGAATCCGTTCCGCTGCCCTGGCTCTGTTAACGGCGATTTCGGAGGAGGGATTCTGATGGACGCGGAAATGATGGATAACATCCGGGCCAATGCCCGATACTACCGCCTTGCTAATGGACTGTCAGGGGCCTACATCGGCGATGCTATAGGCCACGATGCCAGCTGGGTGCAGCAGTTCGAAGCAGGGGCAATCCAAAAGCCGAAACCGGCTGACCTGATCAAACTGGCCCATGCCCTAGGGCTTCGGCTCAGTGACCTGGTCAAAACAGAACCAAATCTGCTGCTGTATCTCAGCCCGGAAGAACATCGGCCTGGAATGGAAAACCTGGAAAAAATCCGGCATCATCGAGGGGTATCCAAGAGACAGTTCAGCCTGTCCCTGGGTCTTAGTGAGGGTCATTACAACAAAGTCCTCAATGGCTACGGAAATTTCAGCATCAAAACCTGGTGGAAAATCGCAGATGCCCTATTTGTGGATCTGCGGATATTGATAGGGAGGCATGAAGATGACGTATGAAATTACTGACGAATTTCTGGACAAAGTGGATGTCCTTCTTGATTCGGTCATGGAGGCATCCAAAAATTCCGACACATTGGACGGTGCTGGAGTTGTCCTGATCGATCTGGATAAATTTGAAAATATGAAGCAATTGGCTTCTGAGCTCTGTGACGCGATGGAAGACGGATTCCCTGAGTATGGAAAGGATGATGAAGATGCGGAGACAACCGAAGAATGCACCGATCCTGATGACGATGATTCTACTGCCGTATTTGATGCTGCGGATAGTTTTGGATGTGATCCTGATGCTGATTGATGCCGTCTTTGAAGGATTTGATGTCCTGGGCCCCCGGTTCCAGGGCATGGTCATTGGCTTTTTCGGGGCAATCAGCCTGTTTATTGTCGCTCTCAATCTGGCAATCTGGGGGTGACAAAATGGAAAACTGAGAACGCAGGAAACACCTGCTTGATGGAATCCGGAAAGCACTCCACGTTAGGCAAGGGGAAGACATTGATGATGCTGATGACCTGGATCTGGTGCTGGAGTGGAGCAATACAATGTGCCCGCTCCAGTTCTCTCCGATGGTTGATATCATCAAGGAGTGTCCACAGGAGAACCCTGAAAAATGGGGCAGAGGCTACAAATGCCATGAGTGCTGGATGTCTTTGTTAATTGACAACCGGCTGCGGAAACACCTGGAGTTTATCAATGGAAACAAAAATAGCTGATTCCACTGCAATGGAACCAGTCGAGCAAAAATAAAAGACTTTCTTTTATTCTATCACATTTCAGGAGGTAGCAACATGGAAGAGTTGGAAAAATCCCTGGCAGAAGCCATGGAGGTCAGCAAAAGCCCGTATCTGGAAAACGATGCAGATGCTGACAGTGCCCTGCATAAGATCCAGAGACTGAACCGGGGCATTGAATGGGCCCAGAAACTGGCAGAAGACCAGAAAAAGAAGATTGACGCCTGGCTGGAACAGCAGATCGCCAACCGGCAGGAGGCAATCACTTCCCAGCAGAATCTGCTGAAGCTTTATGCGGAAGACCGGCTGAAGAACAGCAAACGCAAGTCTGTATCCCTGCCCAATGGAAAGTTTGGCTTCCGGAAACAGCCGCCCAAAATCACTCATGATGACACTATCCTGCTGGCCTTTGCAAAAGAAGTCGCGCCTCAGTTCGTAAAAGTAAAAGAATCCCTAGACTGGGCAGGGCTGAAAAAATCTTGTGTGATTGACCAGGATAAGATGATTGATGAAAACGGGGAAGTGCTGCCGGGTATCACCATCGAGCAGCAGGAACCGAAATTCTATGTGGATACAAAGGAGGATAAATAATCATGGGAATGCCTGTATTCGTCATCGGATTTTCCGGCAGCGGGAAGTCTTCCAGCTTGCGTAATTTCCAGCCGGATGAAGTCGGTGTCTTCAGTGTGGCCGGAAAACGGCTGCCGTTCCAGAGCCAAATCAAAGTGGCCATGAACAGCAGCTATTCCATCATCGAAAACAGCCTGAAGCGGAATGCGCTGCGGGCCTATGTGATCGATGACAGCCAGTACCTGCTGGCCTTCGACAGCTTCCGGCGGGCAAAGGAATCCAGCTACAGCAAGTTCACGGATTACGCTGTTTCTTTTTATACTTTGCTGGATACCATCAAGAGGACCAGCCCGGACACCATCGTTTACCTTCTGCACCATGCTGAGGAAACCGACCGGGGCCTGGTCAAGGCAAAGACCATCGGAAAGATGCTGGACAACCAGCTGGTGCTGGAAGGGCTGTGCGAAATCGTTCTGTATGCCGAAACCGATGGCAAAAAATACCAGTTCCTGACCCAGAGCAATGGCTTCACCACTGCCAAGAGTCCCATGGGAATGTTTCCGTTGGAAATCGATAATGACTTGAAAGCTGTCGATTCCCGGATCAGAGAATTTTATGGAATGAAACCGATTGTGGAAGAAAAAGCAGAGGAGGAAACAAAATGAAATTTATCGATTGGGATGCTGTAGAAGAAAACAACGGGAGCAGCTTTGACCGTCCGCCTGTAGGTGGCTATGTAATCACCATTGTAGAAGCTGTAGAGTATGAAGATAAGGAATACTACAAACTGTCCTATGACTACGCTGAAGGGGAATGGGAAGGCTACCGAATGGCCCTGTACCAGGCTCATGGCTGGAAACTTCCGTCTTTTATCCGCTCTTACAAGGACAGCGCCCAGAGCTTTTTTAAAGCCTTCATGGTCACTTTGCAGGAATGCAATCCCAGATTTGATTGGCACGCCTGGGTGAAATCCGGAGCCAAAGCAGATGCCCTAAATGGTCTGAAGCTGGGAGTTGTAATCGGGGAAGAAGAATATCAATGGCCGATCGGTGAAGGTCCAGTGAAAACCCGGCAAACGATCCGCTCCTTCCTGCCCATTGCTGATATCCGGGCAGGCAAATTCGAAATCCCTGCTCTCAAGAAGCTGAAACCCAGCAATGAAGTGCAGGACCTGCCTTCTGCTCCGGCATCCAAACCAGCACCAACTGCGCAGCCGTCCCCGACCTATGACGCAGATCAATGTCCGTTCTGACGCCGGATGAAATTTTAGCGAAACTGAACAACGTGCACAAACGGGGCAGCGGCCTAGTTGCCGAATGCCCCGTTTGCCATGATGACCACCATCTTTATATCACCCAGGAAAATGGAAAGCTGCTGATGTTTTGTCAGAAGTGCAAGGCAAAGTATCCAGAGATCATCAAGGCCCTGGACATGGCGTCTTCCGGCTCCTGGCAAGCTTCAGCCCCTATTCTCTCAAAGAAACCCAAGGATCATGGCAAACAAATCGAAGAAATCCGTTATACGTACAGGGCTCCGTCGGGGAAGCCCGAGTACCAAAAGATACGGAGAAAATTCGAGGATGGGCACAAGGTTTTCAGTTTTTGCTATACGGATGCCGATGGCCAGGTGCAGTACAAGAAGCCTGATGGCTGCGACAACCTGTACAACCTGGACAGAATGGCTGCAGCGGATCCGTCTACGGTCCTGTACATCGTAGAAGGAGAAAAATGTGCGGATGCCATGACCGCTGCTGGCTTCCTGGCAACGTCCACCAACACAGGCAGCCAGAAGAACCTGAAGCTGTCGGATACTGACCGTCAGATTCTGCAGAGATTCAAGCGGAAAATCATCATCCCGGACAACGATGATCCCGGCATGGAATATGCCAAAGCCTGGGAGCGTATGGGGGCCAAGATCTTCCCCTGGACGGAAATTTGGCCAGACATCCAAAAGAAACAGGACGTTGCCGATTACTTCCAGGCTGGCGGGAATCCGGAGAAAATCCGGGCCTGGAAATATCCGGCCATGGAATTCAGTGAGGAATTTTTCTCCGGACTGGACAGGGCCGACATGATCAAGACAGAGCTCTTTGCCGGACTCCAGGCAATCGAAGACCCTTTGGAACGGCAGCAGGCAGAAAGCCTGGCTGCTTTCAGGGCTAAGGAATTGGGCATCTCCAGGGAATTCACGAAGAACCAAAAGGCATGGAGAGCTGCCCAGGCTCAGGCCAATCAGGAAAGCAAAAACTGCACGAAATTTTCCGGGCAGCCGCTGTCCCTGGAATGCGGGGATTGGATTGCTGATGATGGCGGGGTACGGAAGATGGAAGCTTCCGGCAATGGAGATTTTCGGTACCAGTGGGCTTCTCCCATTCCTATCCTGCCAACTGAGATCCTGATGAACCAGGAGACCAGCATGGAAAAAATTCGGCTCAGCTACTACAAGCCGGACGGATGGAAATCCTGTGTGGTTCCCAGGGAAATTGCGGCCAACAGCAACAAAATTATCTCCCTGGCCAATATGGGCATTGAAGTGAACAGTGACAATGCCAAAAGTCTGGTGAAATATCTGGCCTGCTGTGTGGCAAAGAATCCTGCTGTACTTCCCAGGACTAAGAGTATCAGCCACATGGGCTGGATAGGAGATGACTTTGTTCCTTACACGGATGAAGTTTCTCTGGACAGCACCGACGAATACGGGACACTGATTGACTCCGTTGCAGAAAAAGGCACTCTGAGCGGATGGCTGAAAGCTGTTAAACCGCTCATGGGGAACCTTTATCTGCGGCTGGCAGTAGCAGCCAGTTTATCCGCTCCACTAATCAAGCCCCTGGGTGCGCTGTCCTTTGCTTTCCACCTGTGGGGCGGAACCGGAGCCGGGAAAACGGTGGGACTCATGGTGGCGGCATCTGTCTGGGGGAATCCTGCCCCTGGTAAACTGCTGCAGAGTATGAACAACACGGTGAATTTTACCACCGGCTGTGCAGCTACTCTGGGGAATTTACCTTTCTTTGGTGATGAACTGCAAACCATTAAGTCAAAATTTGACAACTATGATCAGTTCATCCACCAGATCACTGCTGAAGTGAGCCGGGGGCGGATGGATCAGACGGGCCGGATGCAGATGCAGAAAAGCTGGAAGACGGCCTTCCTGTTCACAGGGGAAGAACCGATTTCCCAGACCACCAGCGGTGGCGGGGTGGAGAACCGGCTGATTGAAATCGAGTGCGCCCACAAAGTGGTGGAGAATGGCCCGGAAACCGTCCAGGCCATTACGAACCAGTATGGGACACTGGGGCCGGCCTACATTGCCAAACTGCAGGAAAAGAAGCGGGACGGCATCGACCTGCGGGCAGTCTTCAACGACTACCACAAAAGGCTGCTGCGGATGGAAACTACGGAGAAGCAGGCCATGGCCATGGGGATCATGATGACGGCGGATGAATTCTTCCGGATGTACTTCGCTCCGGAGCTGCCAGCTTTAAAGATTGAAGAAGTGACGCCATTCCTGAAGACCACCAAAGAAGTGGACACTGCGGAAAGGGCATATAACCTGGTCATTGACCTGGTTGCCCAGAACAACGAAAACTTCTTCTACAGCCGGGACGATGATTCCGGTCGGCCAGCTTATCATCATGCACCTACACGAGAAGTCTGGGGAAGAATCCAGGGAAATCATGTGTGGATTATCAAGCGAGTACTGGAAAACCTGCTAGCAGAAAACGGCTTGAGTTTCCGTGCAGTATCCAAGAAATGGGCAGCTCAAGGCAGACTGGTTCTGACAAAACAAGGAAAGTACTCTTCAAAACTTTCAATGTCGGGGATCCTTGGATATTACGTTGAACTTATCAGATAATTCTCCTACCTTTTTTCTTTAAGGTAGGAATAAGGTAGGAGAATTTAGATTGTGCAAACCCGCATAAAACCTAGGCTCTTCAAATACATTCCTACCTTCCTACCATTCCTACCTACATATATAGATACATATGGACCGATTTTTTTTAAAAAGAAAAATGAAACGGTCTCAAATTAAATTATTTATATATGTGTACACGGAAAAGGTAGGAGGTAGGAAAAATCTCAAAACTTTAGAACTGGTGCGGGGTTAGGGTTCCTACCATGGTTTTGAAAAGGTAGGAAAGGTAAAAACTGTTGGCATAAGTCGATATAAAAAGTGGAGAAAGAGAGAACAAAAAAATGCTTAGTGAGCTTGTGTTTCGTATAGCAAGGCTTCAGATTCATGAAGCGAGAGACATTCTGCAAAGGCTAGATAAAGACCTGGAAGCTGTTCAGCGAAATCTGAAGGAAGAAGATCCGGAGGATATCAGTGAGGCAGCATCCGAAATTATTTATACATCTGCATTGTTGAAAGACCTTGGGTGGCAATTAAACGATGTGAGAGATAAATACTACGAGGAGGACTGAAAATGGCACAAATAAAAATCAAGGTATTACCCGGCGGGCATATGCCTAAGAAACAAACAGAAGGGGCTGCAGCCTATGATTGCTATGCACGGATTCGCAATGCTTTCCCGCCGGTGGGCATAAAGGAAATCCGCGATTACGAATTCGGAAATAAGATTCCCCTGGGCTTTGCTATAGAACTTCCGAAAGGATACCATGCGGAAATCTATCCCCGCAGCTCCCTGGGGACAAAGACCCGACTGCGGGTTTCCAACAGTGTCGGGATTATTGATTCCGACTATCGTGGAGAGGTTTGTGTTGTCCTGGACAATATCGGTGGACCGATTCCGTTTCCTTTCCCGCATAGAATCTGCGATGAAGACCGCATTGCCCAGATGATCATCGTGAAAGACCCCGAGGTTGAGCTGGTAGAAGCCGATGAACTTAGTGAAACCAAGCGGGGAACCGGGGGTTTCGGAAGCACTGGAGAACGATAAATGCTCCGGAAGAAGGGATGAAGCTATGCTCCAAGACCTGGTAAAGAAAATCAGAGGGCAGTACAAGCTCTGGGAAAACATTGCAGAGCATGGCTGCGGGGACCCGTTCTGGGAGGACGGCTGCAACATGAACCTGGTCAGGACCCACATCATTGGTCTCCGGCTCAAAATCAGTGAACAGGCCATGGAAGAAGCCAAACCGCTTCCAAAAGAATTCTACTGGGCCCTGCCTCCAGAAGTTCCTGACACCTTTATGGCAAGGAACGGTGAATATTACTGGACAAGAGTTACAAACTGGGATTCAGAAAAAATCAAGAGAATCGTTCTGAAAACCGATTTGGAGACTGCTCTGTTTTAAGAGGTGATAAAAATGGACACATTGAAAATGCTCATGGATTACTGTAAACGAACAAAATGCGATGCGTGCGAGTTTCTCGATGACGGGTTATGCAAGTTCTTTTACGAAAATCCTGAAGACTGGCCGGATCCGGACTATGTAAGGCAAGTAATTGAATCAGATAAGGAGTTTAACCATGAAACTACGACCTTATCAACAAGACCTGGTAAATAAAATCCGGCAGGCTATCTGCAGCGGGTCCAACCGGGTCTGTGCGGTCCTAGGCTGCGGAGGCGGGAAATCGGTAATTATTGCAACCATTGCCAAAGCAGCAACGGATAAAGGAAACAGGGTCCTTTTCCTGGTCCACAGGAAGGAGCTGACGGCACAGATCAGCCGGACCATGAACGCCATGGGAGTGGATCCCTTCCTGTGCAAAGTGGCCATGGTGCAGACCATGGCCCGGCAGAAGACTCTTGCCAGGACCATTCCACCGGCTCTGATCATCGTGGATGAAGCCCACCATTCCCTGGCTTCCGGATACCTGCGGATTTTTGATTATTTCCCGGATGCGACGGTGGTAGGCTTCACGGCTACCCCGCAGAGAATGGGCACAGGAGGCCTGGGGAAAGTCTTCCAGAGCCTGGTGGAATCCGTTTCGACCAAATGGCTGATTGATAATCATTACCTGGCTCCCTATCATCTCTACAGTGTCCCGCTGACAGAAGTGACCGGAATCCACACCCGTCACGGAGACTATGACCAGGGAGAAATCGCAAAGTTAATGGACAAAGGAGCTATTTTCGGCGGAACGGTAGCATCCTGGAAGCAAAGGGCAGAGGGCAAGAAAACCATCGTTTACTGTGCCAGCATCAAGACCAGCAAGGCCACTGCTGCAGCCTTCCAGGAACAGGGTGTCCCTGCCGCCCATCTGGATGGCGCTACTCCCAAAGCAGAGCGGGAACAGATTGTCCAGGACTTCCGGGATGGAAAAATCCTGGTACTGTGTAATGTGGACCTATTTGGCGAGGGCTTTGATGTTCCTGACTGTGAAGCTGTGCAGCTGCTCCGGCCAACAAAATCCCTGACTCTCTACATCCAGCAGGCCATGAGGCCCATGCGGATCAATCCGGCGGATCCCGGCAAGGAAGCTATCATCCTGGATCATGTTGGAAACTATACGAGACACGGCTTCCCCGATGATGACCATGACTGGTCCCTGGAAGCTAAGAAGAAAAAGAAGAAATCTGAGACCTCCACCAAGCAGTGCCCGGTCTGCTACCATGTGTTCATCCCGCCCAAAGATCGGGGCTCGGGGCCACTCCATTGCCCTTACTGCGGTACAGCACTGGAAGAAGAACGGGCTCCCAGGGAGGAACAGAAACAGATCAATGGAATCACCCTGGAAGAAATCAAGGAAAGCCCATATTCCGATTATCGTAAAGCCAAAACATGGGAGCAGTTGGATTTCTTTCGGAAAGGAAAACACTACAAACTGGGATGGAGCCTGCACAAAGCTCTGGAGCTGCACATTCCTATTCCGCCTAAATATCGGTACATTGCGTCGAAAATCATGGGGAAAAGCGGCCAAAACTGGTTCAAAGAAGCGAGAGGAGGTAACAGTAAATGGTAGAAACAGACCTGATGCACCTGATTATGGACACAGTAAGCAAGAGGGGATGCCTGGTGTTTCGAAGTAATGTGGGGAAGGTTCGGACGTCTGACGGGCGCTGGTTTGACACCGGCCTGCCCAAAGGCTTTTCCGACTTGTTCGGATTCCTGCCCAGGTCCGGCAGGATCTTCTTCATCGAATGCAAGGTGAAGCCTAACAAACCGACGCCTGAGCAAGTCAATTTCATCCATGTGGCCCAGAATCTGGGAGCCATTGCCCTGGTGGCCTACAGCGTGGAAGAAGTGGAGCAGGCCCTGGATGATGCAGCATGGGCAGATTTTGGCCTGGTCATTCAGGATCCTCTTGAAAAGGAACCTGACACAGAACAATGGATGAAGCTTTTCACCTGGGCCAGCACCATGAAGCAAGAACTCTTTGCTTGTCTACAGACCATCAGGAGAGGAGGAGCACACCTGGCCCCGGATCCGAAATTCGGCTTGCGGATCCTCCCTGGGGCAGATACAGCCCAGTATAAAAATGACAGCCACGTCCTGTTCAAATACCGGCATGAATTGACAAATGAGCTGGCCTGGCTGGGGAAAGGAGCAGGGCAATGAAAATTTGGAAATGGGCACCGATAATAGCAGCAGGGGCGGCTTCCCTGCTGGTCCTGTGGTTCATCACCATGGACTTCCTGGCCCTTTACCTTTTGTTTGGAAAATGATGAAGGAGGCATTGCCATGATTGAAGAAAAGAGAGAACTGAAGGGGCGCCTTCAGAATATCAGCAATGAACTGGGGACTGCGGAAGCAGAATTTTCCTACCTGTCTGTCAAACTCAAGCCATCTTCCACCAGGAGCCAGAAACATGATGTACTGATCCAGGCCCTGGACCGGATCAGCAAACTACGGGAACGTCTGAAAAATGAAGAAAATGCCATCACAAAGGAGCTGAGCTGCTTATGATCGGGAAAATCTACAAGCTGAGCCATGTGGGCACTTTCCACCAGTGTGCCAACTGCCAGCTGACTTATTTCGAAGGCACAACGGGAAAATGGCCATGGAGAATCTTCTTTGAGGGCCATGTAAGAAGATTCTGCACATACAAGTGCATGCGGGAATTTATGAGGAGGCATCATATCAGATGAAATGGAACGTATCTAATCTAATCACTGCATACCAGGTGTCATTAGTCGATGATCACGGGATAGTTACTACATTGGGTGGTATTAAATCTCCGTTTGGTTCTTCTTATGAGATGTACTTCAAGAGCAGGGAACAAGCCCAGAAGGTGGCGGATGCTTTGAACATGAATGCAGAAAAGGAATGGTGAATGAATCAGATGAACCAGAAAAACGAGGAAAAGTGCTTGAAATGTGATTTCTGCGAGTTGGAAGATTTCTTCTGGGACGGGAAGCGGCTCTGCTTTATGTACCACTGCCGACGGTTCCACGAAAGCATCCAGAAAGCCGCACTGAAATGCCCTGAAAGCCGGGAACAGAAAACGGCGGGCGACAGCATCAAACATCCGAACCACTACACCTTCCGGGGGACAGAGGCCATCGAGGCCGTGAAGATCATGACGGCTACATCTACCGGGGTGGAAGCCTACCTGCTGGGATGCGCCATCAAATATCTGTACCGGTACCCCAAAAAGAACGGGGAACAGGACCTGGCCAAGGCTGAACAGTGCATCCATATGCTGCGGGAACATCTGTACGGCAGGAAAGACAAAGAATAGGAGGTGCAGCCCCGGATGGTACAGGAGAAATACCGAAAAAGGATTAAATATGCTCTGGAATGCAGCTATGAACTGCAGGCTAATCTGGAAATCCTGAAGGAAGAAATCATCCAGGATACGGCTGCACTCCATACTATCCCAGGACCGAAAACCACCAGGTACGGCCCTGACAGCGAAAATGGCGGGGGCTCCAAGGCCAGCCCGGAAGAATCCTTCTGCCTGCGCCAGGAGGAACTGGAAGAGAAGCTGGAAGCCAAAAAGAAAAAGTTCTACGACCAAAAGCTGCTGATGGAACGGGTGGCCAAAGGGCTCCAACGGATGCCGGGCGATTATGCAAAGATCCTCCGGTGGAAGAGCGGTTACAAGACCCGCAGGCTGACCTGGATCCAGATCGCCAACTGGCTGGGAGAAGAGGACACCAGCTACTGCCGACGACAGTACAGCAGGGCCCTGGATATCCTGACAGGCATTGTCTACGGAGCAGAGGCTTCTCCCATCCAGGGGGTCCTGGAACTGGATACCAGCGAGGAACAGGGTGAAATTCTTTAGGCACACATTTCGACAGAAATCGACAGAAATACCAGTTTTGGCATGGTACAATAGTAGTGTGAAAGTTTGGGGGCAGCAGACTTGAAATCTGTCGAGCTCTGCACTTCCTACTCAATGCCTCCTGAGATCCACAACCTAGGAGGAAAGGGGCCTGGCATGGGCCCCTTTTCCATATGCTTTCGAAGACGTCCGCCTAGGCGTCTTTTTTTATTTAGGTGGTGAAAATGTAATGGCTCATAAGTTAACTGAAAAACAGACCAAATTTGTGGACTATTACATCGAAACCGGTGGGAATGCCGCAGAAGCAGCCAGGAGGGCAGGGTATGCAGAGAAAACATGCCGGTCTATTGGACAGGAAAACCTGACAAAACCTGACATAAAATCCGCCATTGACGGCCGGCTGGCCGAACTGAAGAGCCAGAGGACGGCAGACGCCACTGAAGTGCTGGAATATCTGACTTCCGTCTTGAGGGGGCAGCAGGAAGATGAAACCATTGTGGTGGAAGGTGTAGGGGACGGGTGTAGCAGAGCCAAGAGAATGAACGTAAAGGTGGCTACTCGGGACCGAAATAAGGCAGCGGAACTGCTGGGCCGGGTTTATGGAATCTACAATGACAAGCTGAAGTTGGAAAATGCGCCTGTGCCAGTGATAGTAGATGATATTGATGAAGGGGGCGGGGGTAATGAGTGATGCAGTTCGTGTGAGCTTATCTAGCCTCCTGGCTCCGTCCTTCTATGACTTGCATCGGGCAGTGAAACACCATGATTACACCCATTACTGGCTAAAAGGCGGCCGTGGCAGCACAAAATCTTCTTTCGTCTCTGTAGAAATCATCCTGCAGATGATGCAGCATCCCAATGTGAACGGGGTGGCGTTCCGGAAGGTGGGAAACACAGCCCGGAATTCCATTTATGAACAGCTGCTCTGGGCCATTCAGCAGCTGGGGGTGGCAGCCTACTGGAAAAAGACTTTTTCTCCGCTGGAACTGACCTATCTGCCTACCGGGCAGAAGATCCTGTTCCGGGGCTTGGATGAAGAGAGCAAAGGGAAATCCATCAAATGCTCCAACGGATATTTCGGCATTGTATGGTTCGAAGAGCTGGCGGAATTCAACGGTCCTTCGGAAATCGATACCACCCTGCGGTCACTGCTCCGGGGCGGGCCGGAGTACTGGGTGTTCTATTCTTATAACCCGCCGAAATCCAGGGACTCCTGGGTGAACCAGGATGCCCTGGTGGATACACCGGACCGGATCGTCCATACGTCTTCCTACCTGGATGTTCCCAGGGAATGGCTGGGAGAACAGTTCTTCCTGGAAGCGGAAAAGCTGAAGCAGAAGAACGAAACCCTCTACAAGCATGTTTACCTGGGAGAAGTCACCGGTACCGGCGGGGCGGTGTTCGACAATGTGGAAGCTATGCCCATGACGACAGAACAGATCAGCCAGTTTGACCACAGGTATTTCGGCCTTGACTTTGGCTTTGCCGTGGACCCTCTGGCCTTTGTGGCTATGTACTACGATGCCAAGCACGAAGATCTGTACATTTTCGATGAAATCTATCAGCAGAAGCTGACCAACCGGAATGCAGCAGAACTGATTAACCGGAAGTATCCTGCTGTGAGAGTTCTGGGGGACTCTGCAGAACCGAAAAGTATCTACGAGATGCGGGAGTATGGGGCCAACGTAAACGGGGCCAGAAAGGGCCCGGACAGCGTCAGATTCGGTATCAACTGGCTCCAGTCCCGGGCACATATCTATATAGATCGGAGCCGCTGCCCCAATGCCTGGCGGGAATTCAGCGGCTATGAATATGAAAGAAACCGGGACGGGCAGTTCATCAACGCTTTCCCGGACAAAGATAACCACGCCATCGATGCGGTACGTTACGGGCTCCAGCCCTGCATGCCTCATGGCCGGGCCAGGATACTGAGGTGATTCTATGAATATTGAAGCTGCCAAACAGCTCATCAAAAAATATACAGCCGGGCATGCTGCTTTCATTGCCCAGGCCATGACGGCAAGGCGGTATTACCTGGTCAACAATGATATCCTGTATGCTCCCAAGAAGCAGAAGCAGGAAGTCAAGAACGGGGAATCAGCCATGGAGAACCCGCTGCGGAATGCGGATAACCGGATTCCCTTTTCTTTTTACCAGTTGCTAGTGAACCAGAAAGCCTCCTACATGTTCACGGCACCGCCTCTCTTTGATGTAAAGGACGAAGGGGCCAATGAACAGATTGTTATGGATCTGGGAGATGCCTACAAGAAAAAATGCATGGAACTGTGCGTTAACGCCTGCAATGCCGGGATAGGCTGGGTCCACTACTGGAAAGGGCCTGACAACGAATTCCATTGGGGCGTGGTCCCTTCGGAAGAGGTGATCCCGGTATGGTCTTCTGATCTGGACCATAGTCTGGTTGCCTGTCTGCGGGCTTACCAGGATATTGACGAAGATGGACACATGTGGGACCTGTACGAAATCTGGGATGATCAGCAGTGCCAGACCTACCGGAAACGGAATGATGAAGGGCTGGACAGTCTTGTGCCTTGGGCACGGTTCGCTACCGGGGCTTTCCTCATTGGATTGCCGGATGGTGATGCCAATGTGTTCAGCCACGACTTTGGCCGGGTACCGTTCATTCCCTTCCAGAACAACAGCCATGCCACCAGCGACCTGCCCCAGGTGAAGAAGCTGATTGACTGCTATGACCGGGTTTTCTCCGGCTTCCTGAATGATCTGGAAGATATCCAGGAAGTGATCTTCGTCCTGACCAACTATGGTGGTGAAGACCTGGGACAGTTCCTGAAGGACCTGAAGTACTACAAGGCCATCAGCCTGGAAGATGGTGGTACTGGTTCCGGCGGCAACGTATCCACCCTGACCATCAATATTCCAGTAGAAGCCCGGGACAAGATGCTGGAAATCACTCGAAAGGCCATCTTCAGCATGGGACAGGGTGTGGATCCGGAGCAGCAGGGCATGGACAAGACTTCCGGCGAGGCTATGAAGTTCCTGTATGCTCTCCTGGAGCTGAAAGCCGGTATGACGGAAACGGAATTCTCTTTGAGCTTCAACGAGCTTATCCGGGCCATTCTCCGATTCCATGGAAAAGAGAACCTGTCCCGGACCCGGGGCGGGATTATCCAGACCTGGACCCGGACGGCTATCCGGAACGATGCAGAACTGGTGGATATGTGTGCTAAATCAGAAGGCATCGTAAGCCGGAAAACACTCTTGAAAAACCATCCTTTTGTGGAAGATGTTTCCGATGAAGAAAAAGAGCTGGAAGCTGAGGAGAAAGCCCAGAACGATAAACTGGATCCTTATGATGATCTGAAGGACGAAGGAGGTGATGGAAATGCTTAAACTGCTGCTGGCTTACATTGAGCAATTTGGAGCGGATTTCCCGATTTCCAAAGTCAAAGACAGGAATGAGTATGAAATCTGCCGGATGATCCAGGAGTGCCTGGAAACCAACAAAGCCTATGGAGTGACGGAAACTGCTGCTGCGGAAACCGGGAAATAAGCTGAAATCCCCTCTCGAGGCAGGTCAACCTCGGTAAAAACCGGAAGGAGATATCTATGAATATTGAAGAACTGCTTAGACAGCTGGGCATCCAGGCTGATCAGATGGAAACGGCTGCGAGCCATGTAAAAAGCTTTCTGGACGGGGCTTATATTCCAAAGTCACGGTTCAATGAAGTGAATGAAAAGAATAAGGACCTGACGGCCCAGATCGCTGACCGGGACAAACAGCTGACCACCCTGAAAAAGGCAGTGGGAGACAACGAACAGCTGAAAGCCCAGATCGAAGGACTCCAGAAAGCCAATAAAGAACAGAAGGAAGCCGCGGACGCGCGGTTCAAGGATCTCCAAATGGACAGTGCCATCAAGCTGGCCCTGGGAGATTCTGTCCAGGATCTGGATATTGTTTCCGGCCTGATCAAACGTGATGCCATCGTCCTGGGAGAAGACGGAAAAGTCTCCGGCCTGAAGGAACAGGTGGAAGCCCTCATGAAAGAGAAGCCATTCCTGTTCAAGCAGAAAAAAACGAATCCTTACCAGCCCCATGGCGGTACGGGTCCGCAGGTTGACAATCCCTTTGCCAAAGAGACCTTTAACCTGACGAAACAAGGCCAAATGCTGAGAGAAAACCCCGAACAAGCCCGGGAAATGGCCGCCGCGGCCGGGGTAAAGATTTAAGGAGGAATGATTTATGCCTGGTACGACTCTTGCGGACGTTATCGTCCCTGAACTGTTTACCCCTTATGTGATCAACCATACGGCAGAACGCTCTGCCCTGTTTCAGTCCGGCATCATCCAGCGGACTGCGGAATTCGATGCCCTGGCCAGTGAAGCGGCCCGGACTCACAATATGCCTTTCTTCGAAGATCTGAATGGCGATGCCCAGAACATCGTGGAAGGTAAGAAAATCGAACAGAACAAAATTACGTCCAACAAGGATGTATCCACTACCATCATGCGGCAGAACGCATGGAGCGCTACCAACTTATCCGGCGCCCTGGCTGGATCTGATCCTATGGCAGCCATTGGGAACCTGGTGGCAGATTACTGGGCCCGCCAGTACCAGAAGGAACTGCTGGCTATCCTGGCTGGCGTATTCGCCTCCACTTCCATGGAGAGCCATGTGCTGGATCTGTCCAGCGGTACCGGCAAGGCGGCCAACATCTCTGCTTCCGCCTTTATTGACGGCCTGCAGCTGATGGGAGATGCCCAGGACCGGCTGACGGCGGTAGCCATGCATTCCGCTACCAAAGCCTACCTGAAGAAGCAGAACCTGATCGTAACGGAACGGGATTCCAACTCTGTGGAATTCGATACCTACCAGGACCGCCGGGTGATCGTGGATGATGGCTGCCCTGTGGCAGATGGCGTCTACACCACTTATCTCTTTGGCCAGGGTGCCATCGCTTTCGGGGAAGGGACTCCTGTGGACTTTGTGCAGACGGAAGTGGACCGGGATCCGAACCTGGGCGCTGGCGTCAATATTCTGTACAACCGCCATGCTTTCATCATGCACCCCCGGGGCGTTGCCTGGACCAATAAGGCCCGTGCCGCTGTAGAATCTCCTACCCGGGCAGAACTGGCCAACGGGACCAACTGGAACCTGGTATACGAACCGAAGCAGGTGCGCCTGGTAGCCATTAAGCACAAACTGGGCTGATGGGAGTGATTCTGGATGAACAGCGAAAAGTACTGGGCCAGGCGGGCCGATGCAAGGGAACGGGCCTGGCACAAGAAGTCTCAAGAGACCATTGAAAAGGAACTGGCTCGGTACTATGCTAGGTCGCTGGCTGAAATCCAGAAAGATATCCAGGCCCTTTACGGACGGTTCGCTGCTGACAATCATCTGAGCCAGGTGGAAGCAAGGAAACTTCTCCAGGGGCAGGAATTCCGGGAATGGCGCTACACCATTCAGGAGTATGTGAAACAGATCAATGCCGGGAATACGGGGCTCCTGAAGGAGCTCAACACTCTGGCTATGCGCAGCCGGATCAGCCGGCTGGACAAGCTGTATTCAGATACGGTGATGGAGCTGGACAGCCTGGGCCGGAAAACCAGTGATTCCATGAAGAAGTTTCTCTCTGATGCCTACAAGGACAACTATTATCAGTCCATGTACGAAATTGGACGGACGGTGGGACTGAAATCTCCCCGGGTGGTGGTTTCCCGAAAAGGCCTGGAAGATGTACTACGGGACCGTTGGAGCGGAAAGAACTATTCGGAGCGGATCTGGAAGAACCAGAAACTGCTGGGGCAGACCCTGAAGCAGGAGATGGTTACCGCCGTGCACCGGGGAGAATCTGTGGAAGCCATTTCCAAACGGATTGCCCAGCGCATGAATGTGGCTTCCAGCAATGCCACCCGCCTGGTACGGACGGAATTGAACTATGTAGAGAACCGGGCAGCCTTGGACAGCATCAGGTCTTCCGGCATGGATTACTACCGGATAATTGCCACCCTGGACAACCGTACAACGCCGATTTGCCGAGAACACGATGGACGTATCGTAAGTGTGGAAGAAGCCTCTCCTGGGGATAATTTGCCTCCTCTGCACCCGAATTGCCGGTCTACCATTGCCGGTAGCCTGTACGGTCCGGAAGACGGGCACAAACAGGAAGGAAAACGAATCGCCAGGGACGAAAAAGGACGGAACTACTATGTGCCGGCAGACATGACCTATAGCCAATGGCACGATAAGTATGTGGTGAAGGCCCAGGTGCTCCCAAAGAATCCTCATGCCGGCAAGGCGGTCCTGGTGGATATTACACCAGGAAACAATGGCGGGGATACGGTGAAGGTGTACGAAGGGGAGAAGATTCCTCATAGGCTGGCTACTGAAAAGAAGCTGAAAGAGCCCATTACCTTTGACTTGAGTGGTCCGCGTTATAAAATCGCAGAGGATCTGGAAGGCGTCGAACGAGTAAAAAAATTCGTAAACGATGTCATGAAAGTTAATGTTTTTGAAATTGGAAATTTGAAAAATGCGGAAGTCGTTGAACCATTTCTAAATGCATATATGGAAATTAGTCAAGCGTATGAAATACCAAATAAACTGTCAAGAATCATTCTAAGAGTAATGTCATTGGGGGATTTTGCAGTTATCAATGGTGGTACGTTAGAATTAAATGAACTTTATTTCAACAGCAAAGCATTAGCAGAAGATGGAATTAAAGAATTTATTAAGAGAGGAATACTTCCTCAAAAGGCTGATTTGCAATATATTGCATTTCATGAATGGGCGCATTCTATAACGCAAGACTTTCTTGACAGGAATCCTCGTTCTAAGATGCATACTTTATTCAGAAGGACCTTTGGGAAATATTTTATTGACAATTCTTCGCATGATGTTTATGAATTTGTTGCAGATGCAATAGCTGCGCAACATTGCGGAATGTCTTGCAAATATGCCGATAAAGTGATAGAGTTTTTTACAAGAGAGGGGGTCTTATAAATGTTCCCAGTATGTAAATGTATGAGTTGTAAACACTATGTTGTTTATCCTAAAGAGAGCATGATAGGGCGCCCTTATTGTGATGCTTTTCCAGAAGGTATCCCTTGTGAAATTTGGTGGGAAGAAATGGATCATACAGAGTCTTACCCTGGTGACCATGGAATTCAGTATGAACCAGCTAATCCAGATGCTGAATAAAATCTAACAGAAAGCACCTAGCAGAAATGCCTGGTGCTTTTTTCATGCCTGAAATGAGGTGATATTTATGACTACGTTCCTGGAACCAGCCGCTGCGGAAGCGGAAATCCAGAGCAATGTGGCTACCATTCGTGGAAAACCTGCGGAAGGAGCGGATGCCGCCCGGCTACTGCTGTATGCCAAATATTTCGTGGCGGAAGTCCTGGACTACTGCAATCGGGATGATTTTCCCCAAGCTCTGTGTATGACAGGAGCCGAAATCATCGGCCGATGGCTGGATGATCTGGAAAACGGTGGCCGTTCTGCGCTGAAATCCATCAAACAGGACGATACAGAATACCAGTTTGCGGTGGCTGATGCCTCTCAGGCCGGCAGCACCCTGGAAAGTGATCTGGCAGCACTTCGTCCCCGGCTGAATTTGTACCGGAAACTGAGGTGGCCGCAATGATCCCGCCCTGGGCCCGGTGCCGGAAACTGCTGGCACGGTATATGTACAAGGACCGGGTCACGGTAACCCGGCAGGTGAATGCAGTGGATGAAGACGGCGCTGATATCTATGAGCTTCAGGATGTATACAAGGATATTCCCTGCAAACTGAGCCAGTATGGCAAGGAGCTGCAAAGCGGCCAAGAAGCCAGGGCCTTCCACATGAGCAATGATCTTCGGCTTTGTGTGGATCCGGACATCAAGATCTTGCCCAACGACATCCTGACCATTACCCATGAAGGGCAGCAGTTCCAATTGAACGCAGCCATGCCTTTTCCCTATCCGGACCATGTGGAAATCAGCGTAAGGCGGAAGGAGGAAACCTGAATGGGAATCCACTTTTCCAGCTTTGACAAATTCAGCGACAAACTGGAGACCATTATAGAAAAAGGCCCGGAGGTGGTTGACCGCTTCCTGGACCAGGAGGCGGAAGTCATCAAGGGCCGGGTGCAGAACAACACTCCGGTAGACACCGGCCTGCTCCGTGGACGATGGAGTCATGACCAGGCTTCTGGAGGTAAGTGCCAGATTTATAACAATGTGGACTATGCAGCTCATGTGGAATATGGCCACCGGACCCGGAACGGAGGTTTTGTAAAAGGCCGAAAAATGCTCCACCGAGGCATGCTCCAATCCGGAAAAGCTTTTGAGGCTGACTGTGCCGCCATCTTCAAGAAACTGCTGGGAGGCTGATGCCTTTGATTGCCCTGCGATCCATCAAGGCCGCTATCACGGCTAAATTGAAAACAAAATATCCAAACTGTAAGGTGCACTTCGACAATGTGGAAAAGTCGGATGCACCTTATTTTTATGTGGAATTCACCACCAGTATCCACCAAACAATCGATGAAACCTACTCGGACAGAACCATCCAGGTGGATGTGACCTATATCCATCCCAAGGATGCCAAAGGCCGGGTAGACCGGTCTGCCGTGTTTGATGTGGGCGATGCCCTGGATACTCTTTTTCGTCCTGTTCTCCAGGTTGGAGACCGGTACATCACCATCCTGTCTGCGGAAACGACAATGATTGACGATGTGCTGCATTACATCTTCGACCTGCAGTTTACGGACGCATGGACGGATGAAGAAGTCGGATATATCCGTGGTGAACTGATGCAGTCCCTGGGGCTCCAGCTGAACGGAGTTGACCGGACTGAACAAGAATAAGGAGGAATGACAATGGCGAACGAAGCCGAAGTGTTTGGCCTGCCGCAGGTCATCATTAATTTCCGGACCAAGGCCACGACGGCCATCAAACGGTCTGCCCGTGGCATTGTGGCCATGATCCTGCACAACAATAGTGCAGATGAAATCAAAACCTATGTAATTCGAGATGTGTCTGACATCCCTGATTCCGGGCTGACAGATGAAAACATTGACCTGATCAAAAAGTGTCTGCTGGGGACGCCTCTGCGGATTCTGGTCTACACTCTTCCCCTGACGTCTGTCGATGGGGCCAAAAATACCCAGGCAAATGTCCTAAAGATGCTGGCCAGTATCAAATGGAACTGGCTGTGTGCTCCTACGGCTACCACCCAGGAACAGCAGGATCTGGCCAGCTGGATCAAGACCCAGAGGACCAACAAGCGGAAAACTTTCAAAGCTGTCCTGAGTGACCAGGCTGCCGATAATGAAGGCATCGTGAACTTCTGCACCGGGAATATCAAAGTACAGACCAGCACGGACAGCTCTGGCAATGCGGTGTATACGACTTATACCGCACTCCAGTACACGGCACGTATTGCCGGTATCCTGGCAGGTCTGGCATTGGACCGCAGCGCCACCTATTTCAAGCTGACTGAAGTGGAAAGCGTAGAAGTCTACGAAGATATCGACTCTCTGATCGACAAAGGGGAACTGCTGCTCCTGGATGAACAGGATGGGGACGGCGTCAAGATTGCCCGGGCCTGCAACTCCCTGGTAACTTTCACTACGGACAAAGGGGAAGATTACCGGTACATCAAGATCATCGAAGCCTTGGACATGATCACGGATGACCTGCGGGATACCTTCAAAAAGTATTATGTGGGCAAGTACATCAACGACTATGACCACAAGATGCTGTTTATCGGTGCCATTAAGGTTTATTTCGAAGGCATCAAGGGGAATGTCCTGGATAAAGATTGGGACAACACGGTGGACATCGATGAAGAATTCCAGGCCAACTATGCCAAGCTCCATGGTGATGATCCTACCCAGATGACCAAGATGCAGATCCGCGAGTATAACACCGGGACCCAGCTGGTGCTGGCCGGCAATGTGAAACCGGTGAACGCCATGGAAGATCTGACCATCAACTTTACGTTCTGAGGAGGTCCTGAAGGATGAACAGAAGCGAATATGATGTGAAATACAGAGGCCGCCGGCGCTGGAACGGATCTTATGGGAAGGTCTGGTGCAACGGCGAACTGATCTTTGAAATCCAGAAATATGAATGCAAGGTTACGGCCAACCGGGAAGATGTGACCTGTGATATCTCTGATGACTCCAAGATTGTGAGCCTGAAAGGGGAAGGCTCCATCACCATCAAGAGCGTCATCAACAGAAATATTGCTGCCGTCCTGGAAGAATGGAAGAACGGCCATGATCCCCGGTTCCAGCTGACCGGGCTGATTGATGATCCGGATGCTGTTGACGGACAGAAGGAACGGGTAGTCATCGACAATGTGTGGTTCAACGAACTGCAGCTGATGACTTTTGAAAAAGGCAAGGTTGTGGAAAAGGAACTGCCCTTTGGCTTCACCCCGCAGGATGCCCAGTTCCTGGAAACTGTGGAATAAGAATTATACTGAGCCAGCCTATCAGTTGGCTCAGTTTCTATTTGCAAGGAGGATGAAAAAATGGCAGTATCCATTGAAGAACTGATTGCCAGAAAAGAAGAAATTGAAAAGAAAAAGGAAGAACGGTATGACCTGAAGACTTCCATTGGGACTATTACCGTCAAAAAGCCTACCAAAGCATTTGTGGCGGAGGCACTGGATCTGGAAACCGGATCTGACGAATATACGCTGTACAACCTGTGCGTGGCTCCGTCCCTGAAAGACCATGCCCTGCAGCAGGCTTATGGCTGTGTAGAGCCTACGGATATCGTGGATAAGCTCTTTGAACCTGGTGAAGTGGTGGCAATCGTGAAATCCATCATGGCCAAAGCGGGCTATGGAGAAAAAATCGAAGCGGTCATCCATGAAGAAGTAAAAAACTGATCAGAGAGGACTGGGAGGCGGCAGCAGCTGCTTATCTGGTCCTCCATGGTCACCCTTTGGACTATTTCTTTTCCCTGTCTAAAACAGAAAAACTGTTTTGTTGGGCCGCTGTAGAACAGGAAAAGAAGGAACAGAGAGAAAGAACAATGGCGATTGCAGAAGGGAGGATGCCTCGCTTATGGCCGACTACAAGTTAAGCTCCACACTGGAACTGAAGGATAAATTCACCGCGGTAGTAGATAAAGCCAAAAGCGGCATGAAATCCTTTGCCAGCACACTGGAAGGCGCCAGCGGATCTGTCGATAAAACCGGCAGCGCCATGGAAAAGATGGGGCAGTCCGCTCTTTCGGCAGCCGCCAAAGCAGATAAGGCAAAAAGGTCTCTGGAAGGCCTGAAGGGGACTTACACAGCGACTATCAAGACCAATGATTCCGCTACCGGCACTGTGAAAAAGGTGGCCAATGAAATCAAGGCACTGACCAATAAAACGCACAGCATCCGGGTAGGAATCCAGCAGCAGATTTCCGGCCCGCTGGGGAACATTAAAGGCAAACTGTCCAATGCGGCTTCCGGGTTCCTGTCCGGGCTGCCGACTCAGCTAGTGGGCTTTGCCGGCCTGGGCTACGGAGTAGCTGACACCCTGAAAGTTTATACGGATTTCACCCACCAGATGAGCCGGGTAAAGGCTATTGCCGGGGCTACTGACGATGAATTTGCCAGATTGACGGCAAAAGCCAAAGAACAGGGCATGATGACCCAGTTCACGGCAACAGAATCTGGGAAAGCCATGGAATACATGGCTATGGCCGGGTGGAAAACTGAAGATATGCTGAATGGCATTTCCGGGATCATGTCTCTGGCTGCGGCTTCTGGCGAAGACCTAGGGCAGGTATCCGACATTGTGACGGATGCTTTGAGCGCTTTCAAACTCCAGGCAAAAGACGCCGGGCATTTTGCTGATGTACTGGCCCAGGCAGCCACCAACTCCAATACCAATGTGGGCATGATGGGTTACACCTTCAAGTATGTGGCCCCGTTGGCCGGCACTTTGGGCTTCAATATCGAAGACACGGCTTTAGCCATTGGGCTCATGGCAAACAGCGGCATCAAGGCAGAAAAGGCCGGAACGGCTCTGCGGTCCATGTTTACCCGTATGGCTGCACCCACCAAAGAATCCAGCTCTGCCATGGCGGAACTGGGCTTTTCTATGACGGATTCTGCCGGCAAGGTGAAAAGCCTGCGGTCCATCATGAAAGAGCTGCGGAAAGACTTCAAGGGGCTCAGCAAAATGGATCAGACCAGGCTGGCCAAACAACTGGCTGGGGAAGATGCCATTTCCGGGTTCCTTGCTATCATGAATGCCAATGAATCAGATTGGAAGAAACTGGAGACAGCCATTGATCATTCCCAGGGCGCAGCAAAAAATATGGAAAACATTTCCACATCCAATCTCTGGGGATCCATTAAAGGGCTGCAGTCCGCCTGGGAAGCAGTGCAGCTGGGCATTATGAGCCAGGGACCCGGCAGCGGAATGAAAGAATTCGTGGATACAGCTACTATCGACCTGCGAAAATTCACCAAAAGCCTGGAAGATGGTTTCCAGTTTAAAGACCTGGTAGATGTGGCAAAAACTGCTGTGCAGCAGCTCATTGACAAATTTGTCCAACTGGATGGGATGGGCTCTGTGCTGGCTGGCGGTACCTTGGCCTTGGGGCTGGTGAAGCTAATCGGGCTGATGAAGAAGTTCAATGGACTATTTAAAAACACTGGCACGGCCGGGAGGACTTCCGGCACAGGTGTCGGGATGAATGACATGGTAGTCAACGCCCGGAATGTGGTGGTCAATGGTACTGTTTCTGGGACTGCCGGAGGCGGCACCGTGCCGGTTCCTGGCGGTCCCGGAAAGAAATCTGGTGGAGCTGCAGCTGCTGCCACTTTTGTCCAATATCTTCCGGCCATACTAACCGGGGTGAAAACGGCCTATGATGTAGTCAAGACAGAAGGCAAAGACGCAAAGACCCGGGTAGGAATCGGTGGTGCTGTGCAAACGGGGGCGGTTGCCCTGGGAACGGCCATCGGTGGCCCGGCGGGCACTGTTGTGGGCTTTGCTGTAGGCGATGCCATCAACCAGGCTATCCAGGACCCGGAATGGTCTTCTCAGCGGAGCTCTGCCAATTCGGAGATGTACCTGCGGCCTTTTGAAGCGCAGGCTTCTACTAATGACAGGATCAATGGCGACGCTCTGGGCAATGGCCAGGATATAGCCTCCCGGTTCCAGACCGATACGACCAACTTCAAGAACTGGCTGTTCAGCAGTGACGCCCCCAGTGCTATGGATGACTGGGGGAATTCCATGGACGGTATGGCAGACCGGTTTAACCAGGACTGGGAAAATATGAAGCAGACTGCTCAGCAGAAGCTGTCCGGCATTGGAACCGCCATGGGGGAACTGGGCGAAAGCATTGGTACCCAGGCCAGCGAAATGCAGACATCCATGAGCAATGCCTGGGAGAATATTGCTCAGTCCGTATCTGAAACCACCAGCGAATGGGGCGGTTATGTAGATGATGCCATTGGTACCATCGAAGGCGCCCTGGACGGACTGAAAAGCAGAGCTGCTGGCATCTGGGCAGATATTAAAAATTCGGCTGCCAGTGCCTGGGCTGATATCGGAGCCAAAGCTTCCGGTGCTTTGTCCGGTGCTCAGAGCTGGTTTGCAGGGACGTCCCTGGGCAAATGGTGGGACCATAATGCTACCGGATCTGAGTACTATGCCGGCGGCTTGACGGAAGTCAACGAACACGGCGGGGAAATAATCGACCTGCCAGGCGGCTCCCGGATATACCCCCATGCCACAACGGAAAGGATGCTGGAAAAACAGTTTTCCAAAGCCACCCCTACCGGAGCACCTACTGTAACCATCAGTGGAAATACTTTTATTGTCCGGCAGGAAAGCGATATTCAGCAGATTGCCTATGAACTGGCTCAGCTGATCATGCAGGGCCAGCAGAATTATGGAGGTGGATACGCATGACCACATTCGGAACAGCCCTTAATGTGTTGTCTGCCTTCTTCAACGGAATGAATTTCGTCAATACTAGGAGGCAGATCCTGGTGAAGTCGGAACAGTTCGGAGAAGTCATCATTCCGGTTACGTCAGAAAAGTACCAGATGAGTGGGGGACAGAAAAACAAGGTAGTGGATATCACCCGTGTGGGGGAAGCCATTATCTTCGGGATGCCCAAAGCCAGGACACTGACGTTTTCCAGCTTTTTTCCGGATCTGACCCATGGATACCCCTTTACGGTGGATGATACCAAAAGCCCTGGTGAACTGGTGGAATACTTCACCAAAGTGAAGGAAGCCCGGAAGCCGGTCCGGGTGATCATCACAGACAGCCCCGTCAATTTGATGATGGGGCTGATGTCTTTCAACTATTTTGAAAAGGATGGCACCCGGGATATCTACTATGAACTGAGCTTTACCGAATACAAGGATTTGAATATCCCCAGCGCAAACAACAATAAACCGGTGGACGAAAAGACCGGTCTAAAAAAACGCCCGGAAGGGGATACGCCGAAAAAAGTGACCTGGCAGAAGAAGGCAGGGGATTTTTTGGACGCCACCAAGAAAGCCTATGGGGATTACAACCACTGGCGAAGGGTAGCCAAAAGCAATAATCTGGGTTCCCTGGTTATCAATAATGCAGGGCGGATTGGCCGAATGGTAGGGAAGAAACTATGATTATCAAGCATAAATCCGTCAAGACGGAGACCACTACGGACCGGAACGGGAAAAAGACAACGAAAACGACGGAATCCATGGATGATCTGTCCACCCTGACCATGGGGAAAATCACCTGGGAAGGATCCCGGCTGCAGGTTGCCCGGCGGTTGCAGTTCACCTACGCTCAAGATGTCCGGGACCCCAATCTGCCCAACTATGTCATCAACTGTGGAGAAACAATCTATGGTTATGACGAAGAAGGAAAACTGCAGTTCCAGGGAAATGTGTATAGTGTCGAAAAAAATGTCCAGGCTTCTTCCGTCAGAGTCCTGTGCTACGACAATCTGTTCATCCTGACCCGATCCAGGACCACCCGCAAGTTTTCCAATATCAAAGCAGAAGACATTGCCCGTTCTGTATGCCAGGAAATGGGCATCAAGGTCGGGAATCTGGCCGAAACAGGAGTTTCTGTTTCTTTCATTGCTCAAAATAAAACTGGGTATCAGATTATCATGATGGCTTATACGGAAGCCGCAGCTAAAATGAATGCCGACAAAGGGAAGGATGATCCGGATGTTGTCTTCCAGGCAATCATGAATGGAGACAAACTGGATGTTATCCGGAAGGGCACTCTCATTGAGAACTTCGAAGCTAACCAGTACGCCAACATTATGAACAGCCGATACAAAGAATCCATCGAAAAAGTCGTGAACAAGATCATGCTCACAGACCAGCAGGGGAATGTGACCGGCTACGAATCAAAAGATGATTCCATCCAGAAATATTCTATGGTTCAGGCTGTCTATAAGCAGAATCCCAACAAGGCCATGAAAGACCAGCTGACTAAGATTTTCCATGGCCCGGACCGGACTGGCATCCTAGAAATGTTGGGAGACTACCGGGCAAAGGCGTCCTACTCCATCAAGATCAGCGATATTCTACCGGAAATGACCGGGAAATTCTGGATCAAATCAGACAGCCATACCTTTGAAAATGGTATCCACACCATGAAGCTGGAAATCGAATTTGAAAACCTGCTGGATAAACAGGAACTGTCTGACGGAGAAAGGAAGGTGTAACCATGACTGAAATTCCATCTGCCGCCCAATCCATGGCCCAGGTTGTTGATGTGATGCATGGAATTGCTGACGGTGCGCAGCCCATGGGGACCCAGGTGGGCATTGTAGTTACTCCGCCGCCCAATCTAACAGTCCGCATGAACAATATCCTCCTGGAGTCGAAGGACCTGTACATAAGCCGGTATCTGCTGCCGAATTATACCCGGCATGTGGTTGGTGAAACCAGCTACAAAGGAGGCGGATCCGGTATGCCGGCCTACGAAAGTCACAATCACCCTATTGATAATGATGAAACCTGGACGGATACCCTGCAGCCTGGAACCCTGGTGGCGGTCATCCCGGTAGGAGGGCAGGAAAACCAGCTGTACATCGTAGCAGACAGCCTGGTGAAACTGTAGGAGGTGACAATCATGAGTGACGAATATCCTTTTACGGGAACCAGTGCAGAAACGGATTTCGAAGAAAATTTGGATGTACCCAGGGAAATGGATTATGACTTTGAAAAGCACGATTTTAGGTACGATAGGAATGGTCAACACATTATCGTTGCCGGCAATGATGCTTTGAAAATCTGGATCTATAAGGCACTGAGTACAGAGCGTTTCCGGTATCTGGCATACAGTTGGCAGTATGGACTGGAAATCCGGCCTTTCATCGGCAAGGTCATGGGTGTACAGGAACGATACAGTGAAATGAAGCGGATCATCATCGAATGTCTGATGGTGAATCCCTACATTAAAAGCATCGACAGCATTGAATTTACCCCTGATCGGGAAAAACTGACAGTCGATATTACTCTGACGACAATCTATGGGGAGGTGAGCATGAATGTATGAAGCGGAAAGCCAGGAGGACATCCTGACACGCCTGCAGCAGAACACCGGCAGTCGAGTCAGTTCCTATGAGGGGACTTTTGCTTATGATGTCCTGGCATCCAATTCCATTGAATTCGCCAAGCAGGAAGTGGAACGGGAAGAAATGTACAAAGCAGCCTTTGCAGAAACAGCTTCCGGAGATTACCTGACCCTGATTGCTGAGGACCATGGGGTTACCCGGAAAGAAGCCACGGCTGCGGTGGGGAATGTGGTAGTTAAGGGGAATGGCACAATTCCAGTTGGGACATTGTTCCAAACGGAATCCGGCATATCCTTTACTACTACTACTACTACTACTACGGCAGTGAAAAATGAAGCGACGATTCCTGTGCAATGCACTGAAGCAGGTACCGTGGGGAATGTGGGGGCCAATACTGTTACCGTCATTCCAATGAGCATCCCTGGGATTACTTCGGTAACTAACCCTGAGCCCATGACGGACGGCTTTGACCAGGAAAGTGATGACGATCTTTACGAACGGTTTCATTTTCACGTGACACAGCCTGCCACATCTGGCAACTGCAATGATTATATTGAGTGGGCATCAAGCATTGCCGGAGTCGGGCACGTGAAAGTGCTGCCTATATGGAATGGGCCGGGGACGGTAAAAGTCCTGGTGACGGATGCCAACGGGGAACCAGCATCTCCGGCTCTACTGAACAAAGTCATTACCTACATCGAATCGGTCAGGCCTATTGGCCCGGAAGTTACCGTGGTGGCCCCGTCCTTGTTTGATCTGACCATTAAGCTGACAGTAACATCCGGAGATGGAGATGCTGACTATATCAAAACCATGCTGAACAAATACTTTGTCAGCAGGAACTTTACTGGAACTACGATTTCCTATGCCAAAGTAGGAAACATGATCCTGACGGATGATAAAACGGAAGTGGACGATTACAGCGGACTCCTGATCAATGACGCCACCGGTAATATCTCGGTAACTGATGATCAGATTCCCCATGTGAAAGAGGTGGTGCTGTCTTGACGACACCAGATTTCCAGTTTTTAAGAACAGAACCGGTAGACCTGAAAAGGTATCTGCCGGTTTTCCTATATCTGAGCCCCGAATTTAAAGCAATCCAGACAGCGCTGGAGAAAGAACATGAACGGCAGCGGCAGGTGCAGATTGACGTTGCAAAACAGATGAAAGCAGAAACAGCGACGTGGGGAATGGCATCCTGGGAACGGATGCTGGGCATCAATGTTGATACATCCATAAATTTGGAAACCCGCCGAGCATCTGTCCTGGCTAGAATGGGAAAACCACCTACGGTAACCCCGGCATTTTTGACCAGGATGATCAATCTTTTTACCAGCGTGGCTGCCACTCAAATTGTAGAGCATCCGGACAGTTATACGATCGACATTTATCTGCCGGACAGCGGCACCCATGATTTTACGCTGATTGATCAAGCAGTTGCTACATATCTGCCTGCCCATCTGGGGCATACCTACCATTTCCGGATGCATGTGGATGCAGTGGAATATGCCGGAGCGGTTGTCCGGATGGGAACACAGGGCATCCAGTGCGGACTTTTGGCGAATGATGAAGTCCTTCAGACTACTGTGCTGTGGTCTGTAGATACATCGGTGTTTGAAGTGAAGGATGATGCTATCCATGTAACGGAGCTGGGGCTGAAAATGAATCCTGTGTTTTCAGCTTCGACAAAGGAAGTATCCCCCTGCTCATCTGCTCCCATCGGAGCCACGGACGGGATTTTCTATGTCAGCGGGGATGGAAGCGTTAAACAAAAAGTCGGTTCCCCTGCTACTTTCACCCGTGCTTCCACGGCTGTCCTGGGGGGGGCGGACATATCAAGTCAATGAGCCACGGTTTATGGACAACGCACTCAGGCTGGAGAAAAATACCTCCGAACATGACACTGAAAACGTATACATTTCGGAATGGGTGGTCAATAAAACGGAATGGACGTGCGAGTTCGATGTGATGTTTTTGGACAAATTCGTGAATTGGGAATGGCCAATTATTTTCTGTTATCAATATTTTGATGATAGTAATCCATATATAGGTGCTTTTAGATTGGAATACAATGTTGACGGATATTCATGTTTCAAAGGAGAAGGGGTTGAGGCAGGATATGCTGACGCAAGAATAAACGAAATAGGCGTTTACTTGAAATATGCAGTGTCATTTACGGAAGGAACGTTGAATATCTATCTTCAAGGAAAAAAAATCAGTGAAAATTACAAAATTAAATCGAGTATGCCCGTAAAATGCTTGTCAAAAATCATACTCGGATATGGCGGAACAAACGGGTTCAACGGCTGCATCAAGAATTTCCGCTTCTCCAGCACCGTCCACACCGCCGAAAAGATAGCCGCCGACAGCAAGCTGGACGAACTGCCGGTGGAGGAAGATACCGTGCTGTACATGCCCCTCAAGAAGGATTTAAGCATGTACGGCCATTATTACAACGATTAATCAAAAAGGAGTGAGACAATGGCAGAATTCCATGTTTGCACAACGACCAAACAGGGGCTGAACCTGATCGCCTTATCCCGGGTCAATAAATGTCCGCTGATCTTCACGAAAATGGCTATCGGCAACAGCCGGCCAACGGATACCAGCTCTATCAGCATAATGACAGCCCTGGTCAGTGAAAAATTGACCAGCTCCATCACCAGTTATAAAAAAATCAAAAATACCGATGAAAAAGAAGCCCGATATGCACTGTTTGGAAAATTTCCCAATGACACGCTGGATACCGGGTTTTATATTTCCGAAGTGGCCATCTGGGCAAAGGTCGAATCTTCCTATTATACAGGAGATGACTGGGACGGCTATACGGGGGATGAAGTACTCTTTGCCTACAGCTACGCAGATGAAGGAAAAGCTGACTGGATGCCGGCTAAAACGACGCCTATGACACCCCAAGAAATTTCTATTTATACCAGTGTGGGCAATGCGGAGACAGTATCTGTGCATATTGTAGATACCTCCACTGTCGGAGAAACTGAATTCCAAGCCCATCTAAAAGACGTCAATGCCCACTTTGACTTTAAAGGCTGCACAGATACAGCTAATGGCCAACGGGGAATGGTCCCCATGCCAGCAGCAGGCCAGACTCCAGAATATTATCTGAATGCAGATGGCTCTTGGAAGCAAGTTAAGCAGAGGTCCGTCAAGGACATCATCGACATCATCTTTCCCGTAGGAGCACTCTTTACGACGACTGGGACGCAGAACCCAAACCAGCTGTGGGCTGGTACTACATGGGAACGGTATGCCGCCGGCCGGGTGCTTGTGGGGGCTGGCGAGTATATAGAAAACAACGTCAAGTATACCTATACCAACGGGGCCACAGGCGGCGAGGTGAAGCACCAGCTCACTGTTGATGA